>Ga0183100_1000215_pt1 | contig 65623 bp, 54 predicted proteins | sample Biomet2_FD_127789 | JGI IMG/M metagenome (GOLD analysis project Ga0183100, IMG submission 127789) | Microbial communities from bioreactor (seeded with anoxic lake sediment) at LBNL, California, USA - Biofuel metagenome 2 | ecosystem: Engineered > Bioreactor > Anaerobic > Unclassified ...
TAACACATTTTGGGCTGAACTCAGAAATGAATTCAGCCCTTTCTTGTTACTCCTCAAAAAGTTTTATCGGACAGCAATAAAAAATTATATTGCTGTCCGATAAAAATATACGATATAGCTGTATTTGACTTATAGTCAATCATTTTTGGAACTTTTGTAAAAAAGGGGCTTGTCTTTTCTCCTTGTGTGAAATTGATAACGAAATGGTAAAAATGAATGATTTTATCCATTATATCGACTTAAAAGAGAAGCAAATTACCATAAAACAGCAATTTTGCTAATACACAAAAGTTTTATCGGACAGCAATATAAAAATTAAGAATGTCATCATAGTGGTCATAAAAAGTAGCCGCAATCACATTAAAAGAATGGAACCCGGCTTTTTCCACCTTATTATACCACTTTGCCATACTTAACCTGGCTGCGTCTTTAATAGTGTTTTTTGCGAATATCATTCTCAACGAATGTGACAATCCATATGCTTGTTCCAATTCCGGAAATACAGAGAACAATATATTTGCCCTCAGCTTCTGCGAAGCAGTCCATTTTTCACTTGACTTGAACAATAAATATCTGCTTCTGGCGAGTAATTCTTTCCTTGTATCTCCATTTTTATATCGAATGGGGATGTAATCAGCTCCTTTTTGTTTTGAATCTTCCATCTCTTCGTTTGCTTCTTGTATAGCATCCCATCTTAGTCTTATTCTCATTTCCTGTACGGCATCACAAGCGAGTTTTTGAATATGAAATCGATCAATCACGCGAGTTGCGTTTGTAAAACAGCTGCGAACAATCTTTTTCATAGAGTCGGATAGATCTAATGTAACCTCTTTTACTTGATTCAGCAACTCCTGCGGTATATGGCCAATTGCCTTTATAACCGTTTCTGCCTTAGTGCCAGCTGCAATGGCCACGAGGCTTTGCTCACGACCATGGCGATCTCTGTTTGTGATATGGTATAAAGGTCGCCGTTGGACAAAGAAGTCTCATCAATGGCTAAATTGCATCCAATATTATCAGGGAAGACGAGCCATTGATCAGTATGATCTAATTCTGTCCAAGTCCGATAACCACTCAAGGCGTCCTTATATTGCTTTTCTAAAGTAGATGAATCTATATGGTAGAATTCTTCAAGCGTACGGCAGGTCACTGGGGATTTGTCCATACGTCTCTTTTAAAAAATCCCCAAATTCTTTCGAGTAGCGGGTGCCTTCTGCTGCTATTTTAAAGGGTAAAATAAAACTCTTTCCTGTCCGGATATCCAACCATTTACGACGACGTATCATAAGGATTACCTTATGGTCTCGTATAGGAAAATCTGTTATGCTCACTACAGGTATGAATCCTTTAGATTCGAAATGCACATCTCCTTTTAGAGATACAGGTATCTTCTCATCAAGATGAATTTGGATCTCGGTTGAGCTACTTTCTACCTTAACTACATCGAAGTTATCTAAAACTTCTCTGGGAAGAACTACTTGGGCTAGAGTCATTGATGCATAGTCTATCATAATACAAAAATAATATTTTATATAATCATAAACTTCATTACCCCCAATCATTATCCACTGAGCTGTTTTTATTGTAAATCGCTTTTCTCTTAAGTCGATATAATGGATAAAATCATTCATTTTCACCATTTCGTTATCAATTTCACACAAGGAGAAAAGACAAGCCCCTTTTTTACAAAAGTGCCAAAAGTGATTGACTATAAGCCAAATGCAGCTATATCGTATATTTTTATCGGACAGCAATAAATTCTTTTACAATCTGAAGCACTTTGCCTACTATCTTTTTGTGTAGTTTTTCATCTGTGGGTAAGTTACATTCTTTTCCGGTACTGTAGAATCTATAAAAGCAGTCCCAGGATGCTCCTCATCACTCTTGTCATCATTCACACGAATGCTTTCAGCGAGAATAAGCTCTATTCCTTTTTCTCCTATCTGTTTGCAAAAATGCACCAACTCGGATGCATTGCAAGGTAAAGACGCCAGAAATTCATGCATGCCGCAGAAGTATTGAAAATAGGTGTTCTCACTCCATTGTTCTACAGACTCACCAGAGATGTTGCGCAGATGTTTGAGGATCCGTAAAACCACACCTCGGACGAATTGGTTTTGCCGGACGACCGTTATCCAAGGCGAAAAGATAGGTAAATTGTTTTTAAGGAGCGACTATTTAAAATAAATGTTTAGTTCTTTTTCTTCTTGGATAGTAGTACTGGGTCCGTGCCCTGGAAACACTTTGGTTTCATCAGGAAGAGTCAAAATATTGTTTTTAAGACTTTCTAATAATTTTACACCATCACCTCCCGGTAAATCTGTGCGACCGATACTTTGTTTGAATAGGCTGTCTCCACTAAAAAGGACTTTTTCGCTTTCGCAGTAGAAACAAACTCCGCCCGGTGTATGTCCCGGTGTTTCAATAACTTTTAATCGAAGATTTCCAAATATAATTTCATCATTATTCTTAATAAAAGCTCCAGCTGGGACATCGTGAACGTTTAATTTGCTGGATATAATGCTTTGCGCTTGAAGAGAGGCTGTATCATACAAATAGGCATCCTTCTTATGAAATTCTGCTTTTAAACCAAATTTCAGAAAGAGTTCCTCATTTCCCATTATATGATCAAAATGAGCATGGGTATCAAGAAGGTGAACGGGCTTGAGCTTATGATCTTGAATATATTGCTCAATAGCCTTCTTTTCTTCTGGATAATATGCGCCGTCATCTATAATTACAGCTTCATTTGTTTCATCATTCAGGACATAGCAATTTTCCTGAATCATATTAACTATAAATTTTTGAATGTGTAACATCTTGATTTATTTAATAGGAATATACAAAATTTTCTTTGTTTCAAAAAAATCCTCATCAAAGTAATCTGATATGGATTTAATTTCGAAAGGACGATGTAGTTCGGAGGTTTCTTCTTGTAAATTTCCTCCCTTAAGACAAATTATACCGTTTGTAAAATTATTTTGTTGAGTGTGTGCTATGTTTTTACGGACCAATTTTATGAGTTCTGTGGCACTCATGACAGCTCGTGTTACAACGAAGTCAAAGTGTTTTTTTTCTTCTTTTGCATTTTCGTGGAGAAGAACAATATTCTTCAACTCGATTTTATGAGCAATATTTGTGGCAACATTAATTTTTTTCCCAATGCTGTCAATAAGTGTGAAATGGCAGTGCGGAAAAAGAATGGCGAGTGGAATTCCAGGAAATCCTCCGCCTGTGCCTACGTCAAGGATTTTCGTACCGTCCTTAAATGTGATAAATTTAGCAATCGCGAGCGAGTGTAAAACGTGACGTTCATAGAGAGCGTCAACATCTTTGCGCGAGATAACGTTTATTTTGGCATTCCAATCCTCATAAAGGGCGTAGAGCAAATTGAATTGTCGTTGTTGCTGCTCTGAAAGGGATGGGAAATATTTGGCTATAATTTGTGCGTTATGATTGTTTATTGTCATGCCGTTATATTTCTATGCAAAGATAATGTAATTTGTGCAAATAGGGTAAGAAAGAGCAAGTCTTTCAAGGAGATGATTTTGGGAATAACTTTTTTGTTCTTCTTTCTGAAAGTTTGAATAATAGAAGAAAAAAACGCTTCCTCTCGTTAGGGAAAGGAAGCGAAAAATATTTTAGAGTAAATTTTAATCGGCAAAAAGGGGATATGCCTTCATGGTTTCATTAACCTGAGCACGAACTTCACTAATAACGTCTACATTGAGCGGATCGTTCAGTACCCGTTCAATCAATTCTGCAATTAGAATCATTAAGTCCTCTTTAGCACCACGTGTAGTTAAAGCGGGAGTTCCCAAACGGATTCCGGATGTTTGAAATGCGCTGCGAGTGTCAAACGGGACCATATTTTTGTTGACGGTAATGTCTGCGGCAACAAGGGCGTTTTCTGCAATTTTTCCTGTCAAGTCAGGGTATTTCGAACGTAAGTCAACTAGCATACTATGGTTGTCCGTTCCTCCACTTACAATATCAAATCCTCGTTTTATTAATTCATTTGCTAAAGTAGCGGCATTTTTTTTGACTTGTTTGGCCCAATTTTTGAATTCCGGTTGTAGAGCCTCACCAAAAGCAACGGCTTTTGCTGCAATGACGTGTTCAAGCGGACCTCCTTGTACACCAGGGAAAACTGCACTGTCAATCAGAGAACTCATCATGCGGATTTCACCTTTCTTTGTTTTTTTGCCCCACGGATTTTCAAAATCTTTTCCAATCAGAATAATTCCTCCACGTGGACCTCTTAATGTTTTGTGAGTTGTTGAGGTGACGATGTGAGCATATTTAAGGGGATTCTCGAGTAAGCCGGCTGCAATTAAACCAGCAGGGTGAGCCATGTCAACCATGAAGATAGCTCCTATTTTGTCAGCAATCTCGCGCATTCTTTCGTAGTCCCATTCACGACTGTAAGCAGATCCCCCACCGATAATCATTTTAGGTTTGTATTCCAGTGCCAGTTTCTCCATTTCGTCATAGTCAACGCGACCGGTTTCTTTTTTAATATTGTAGCCGATCGGATTGTAGAGAATACCTGAAGTATTTACCTTGGAACCGTGAGAGAGATGGCCTCCGTGATCTAGATTGAGTCCCATGAATGTATCGCCCGGGTTCAAACAAGCCAAGAATACGGCAGCATTTGCTTGTGCACCAGAATGAGGTTGTACATTTGCATATTCTGCATCGAAAAGTTTTTTTACGCGTTCAATGGCGAGTGTCTCGCTTTTGTCTACATTGATGCAGCCTCCGTAATAGCGATGGCCTGAATAGCCTTCGGCATATTTGTTCGTTAGCCAAGAACCCATAGCTTCCATGACTTGGTCGCTAACGAAGTTCTCAGATGCAATCAACTCCATTCCTTTCAATTGACGGTTGTGCTCAGCCTCAATGATGTCAAAAATCTCAGTATCTCTTCTCATTTTGTAATAAATAGTGAAATATATAAATCAGTTATTTTCTAATGGGGTTTGTATCAGTTTCGCGCTTTCTAAATATTGTTCTTTTTCGCAATAATGGCATTTTAAAATGCCTCTTTCTTTGTCTACGACGTGGAAGACTGTTTTCATCGGTTCGTTGTTTGTGATACATTTTGGATTAGTACAATGTACGATTCCGAGTAAGTCATCAGGCATTTTTACTTGTTTTTTTTCAACAACTTCATAATTGCGGATAATGCTCAATGTCATATTAGGCGATATAATGGAAAGTTGGTTTATTTCTTGGTCTGTGAAGATACGGTCTGCAATTTTTATGAGGCTTTTTTTGCCCATCTTATTGCTTTTTAGATTGTAACCTACCGTGACAGGTTTATTTACATGTTCTAAATTGAGCAGATTTACAACGGCCATTAATTTATTGGAGGGAATATGGTCTATTACCGTACCGTTTCGGAGGGCCGAAACTTTCATCTCCTCTTTATTATTCATAATGTTTAATTGATAATTGTTTTGTCTGTTATGATTTGTTCAAGATCTATATTTAACACATCACAAATGAGCGCTTGCCGAGCAAAAACTCCGTTGTGCGCCTGTTCAAAGTAGTAAGCATGGGAATTATTGTCTACGTCCATGTTGATTTCTTTTAAGCGTGGCAGCGGATGCAAAATTTTTAAATTGTCTTTTGCTTTGCGTAGCATATGGTTACAAAGGATATAACTATCTTTTACTCGTTCGTATTCCATCAGATCTGTAAATCTTTCTCGTTGTACACGAGTCATATATAGAATGTCGGCGTCAGCAATTACGTTTTCATTGAAGTTGACGTGTTCTACAAAATTGATATCGTTGTTTTTACAATATACTTTATATTCATCCGGCATTTCCAATTCTTTTGGCGCAATAAAATGGAATGTTGGGTTGAAGTGGCGCATCGCCATCAAGAGGGAGTGTACCGTGCGTCCATATTTCAAGTCGCCTACTAGATAAATATGGAGATTATCCAAATGGCCTTGTGTTTTGTAGATAGAATAGAGATCCAGCATGGTCTGTGACGGGTGCTGGTTGGAACCGTCACCTGCATTGATAATGGGTATGTCTGTAATTTCGCTGGCATATTGAGCGGCTCCTTCCAAATAGTGACGCATTACGATGACATCAGCGTAGTTACTTACCATTTTGATGGTGTCATGTAGGGTTTCCCCTTTTGTAGAACTCGTCACTTTTGGGTCAGTAAAACCTATGACACGTGCTCCTAAACGGTTTGCCGCTGTTTCAAAACTTAGACGTGTTCTTGTAGAAGGCTCGAAAAAGAGAGTGGCTACAATTTTTCCTTCCAGAATACGGCGGTTGGGATGGTGTTCAAACTCTTCGGACATTTTGATAAGATATAAAATCTTGTCTTTTGAGAGATTGGCTAATGTAATGACACTTCTATTCATCGTTATTGCAATTTCTGATTAAAAGAAAATTGAAAAAATTCCTTATTCTGGGCTGTAAAGTTAAGATTTTTCCTGCATATGATTGTTATGAAGGCCTATTTATTTCGTGTCTCTTTTAGAAGAGATGTTTGATGGATAGATTCTATTGAACTTTTGTAAACAGAATGATATGAGATGCTTTTTGTCCCTGGATGAAAAATATGATGAGAATTCCAAACAAAAAAATAGGAGTAAATGTGTATGAGTTGCTTTATAAAGTTAATGATGCATCGCGTCATAAAAGAAAAGCACTGTGTTACAAATATTATAACCGAATGATGTTATGAGTTTGTGATTACTGATAAGCGAAAAGAGACAATGATATCATTGTCTCTTTTCTAAAAAATGCTTATTGCAAAAAATCTTTTACTATCTAGAGAATCTTATGATCAAGTTTTGATAGATTATTCGACCCCGATAGATTTTTTAATAGCTTCTATCTTTATTTCAGCGAGCGCAGAAGCAGCGTCATAATCCGAAGTATGTTTCATTATACCCATTACTTCGATATAAAATTTGATTTTTGGCTCGGTTCCTGAAGGGCGGACGCTGACTTTGGTGCCGTCTTGGGCAAACCATTGAATGACGTCACTCGGTTCTGGCATGTCAAGAGGTTGTGCATGTCCTTCTTTATCAAAAATTTGGAGCTTTTGAAAATCTTTAATTTCTATGACCGGGGAGCCTCCCAATTCTTTAAGGTGGCTTGAATGGAATGCGTTCATCATTTCCTTAATTTGGTCTGCGCCGGTCTTCCCTGGTTTAACAACATTGACTGTTTTGTTGTAAGAGAAACCATATTCTTTATAGATATCCATCAAAATACCATAGAGAGTTTTACCTTGGTCTTTAGCCCATGCACAGATTTCTGCCAATAATGAGCAGGCTGAGACGGCGTCCTTGTCACGAACGAAGTCCTCTGCCAGAAAACCATAAGATTCTTCACCCCCACCAATATATTTTTTTGTGCCTTCATCAAGACGGATCTGGCGGGCAATCCATTTGAAGCCGGTATAGCAATCGTAGAGCTCAATATGATTCTTCTTGGCAATTTCTTTAATTAGATCGGTGGTTACAATTGTTTTGACAATGAACTCATTGCCTTTCATTTGTCCCTTTGCTTGTCGATTTTTAATGATGTAGTAAAGAAAAATCATGCAGGTTTGGTTTCCATTGATTAACACCCATTCGCCTTTGTCGTTTTTGCAGGCCATGCCTACGCGGTCTGCATCGGGATCACTGGCCATAATGATGTCTGCATCCAAGTTTTTGGCCAATTTTAGAGCTAGTGTAAGGGCCTCAGCATTTTCGGGATTGGGACTGGCTACTGTGGGGAAATTGCCGTCCTTAATCATTTGTTCTGGTACACAGTTGACGTTTTCAAATCCCCATAATTTCAGAGAACGAGGAATGAGCTTCATCCCTGTACCATGGATAGGTGTGTAGACAATACGTAGGTCTTTTTGCCTGGAAATACATTCTGGATCGATAGAAAGAGAGTGAACGGCATCAAGATAGGCCTTGTCAATTTCTTCTCCAATCATAGAAATGAGTTGGGGGTTTCCATTAAAGCGAATATCAGAAACGGAGACTTTATTTACTTCGTCGATAATGCCTTTGTCATGAGGAGCCAGAACTTGTGCTCCGTCGTCCCAATAAGCTTTGTAACCATTATATTCTTTCGGGTTATGACTAGCTGTCAGGATGATGCCACTTTGGCAATGAAGTTGGCGAATGGCGAAGGACATTTCTGGAGTGGGGCGCATGTCGTCAAAAAGGTAAACTTTTATATTGTTGGCAGAAAAGATGTTGGCAGAGGTTTCTGCAAAAAGCTGGCTGTTGTTCCGACAGTCATAACCAATTACGACGGCGATGTCTTTTTTGCCTGCAAAACTCTTGTTCAGGTAGTTGGCTAAGCCTTGTGTGGCTGCACCAGCCGTGTAGATGTTCATGCGGTTTGTGCCGGGGCCCATAATGCCGCGTAATCCACCTGTGCCAAATTCCAAAGTTCTATAAAAAGCATCAATTAGTTCGGTTTTGTCCGTATTGTAGAGCATTTCGCTAACATCTTTTTTAGTTTCTTCGTCATATAGGGGAGAGTCTAGCCATGATTGGGCTGTTTTCTCACACTGCTGGATTAATTTGAGATCTTCCATGTGTTGTGTTGTTTTATGTTTTTGCAAAAATAATAATTCTTTTTTGAATGAAACAACTTAATAGTGCGTGTTAGGGCATTAAGAATTTGTTTCCTGTTTCTTTAATAATGCGTTGATTTGTATTTTCTGGGTATCCCATGTTTTTAACAGGAGCGCCAAGCCCTTCTGGTGTCCGTTTGAAAATTCCATTCTGTTCAGGTTTCACTACCATATCGTTGTATTTTACAATCATAAATTCTCCAAGTTTAATCCAGTGCTCGAGCATGGAATTGGCTGTTTCTACAGAATAATTTGTAAGATATTCAATGGCTTGTTCTGGATGAACGGCATAGAGTGATTTTGCTTTCGATTCTACTGTTGATTGATTTTTGAAATAGGTGGAATCAAGACTGTCTCGTATTTTCTGTACGTCGCTAAACATGAGCCAGTATTTTGGGTAGACCATATTGGAAACCCAATTACAAACCCAAAAAGCGGATTTCAGAGAGAAAGTGATGTCATCACCATATTTTTTTGTGTAACAGGCCGGAGCTTCTGTTGAACAGCAGTATACCGGAGTGAAAGCAACCATGTTGGCGTCGTCGTTTCCAAACCAAATAATACCACCTATGGGATTAGGCAAAAAATCGCGCATTTGAGATACAAACGTAAAAGAAGTTTGTTGTGTAGAAATAGGGCGCTCATTGAAGTATTTCTTGTCATTGCATGCCCAGATTAGTGGGCGAGGGCGGTAAGGAGAAGAGTAAGCTCCAGCACCTGCATCATCAGTCATGGCGAAATCAGTTCCTTCAAAATGATTGCGCATGGCTGTTTCTATGTCGTGAACGGAAAGTTTCCGGTTGGGTTTTACAAAAAGTGGCATTGGTTCTGCATCCAGATGAAAACCAGATACGAAATTTTTGTATTTATCCATGCCGTCGGCCCAAGTACGAAAAAAACTCCATACGCGAGCTTCACAAATGCGTGCTCCTTCAAAATTTAGGGGACAATAAGCGGCTGCGAAGTCGAAATCTATATCTTTACCTTTGAAATAACCTTTTCTTCTGGCAAAAGTAATAACGTCTTTCGCATAAAGGCAATTATTCTTGTCATATTGAAGAAATTTGCGAATACGGCTTTGGTTGGCATGGCCACTGATGCAGTCGTCGGGAATGCGTACTGCGACCCATACAGCTCCCTTGCCTCCTATTCCTTTTCCTACCATTTCCATAATCCATGCTTCTTTGGGATCTGCAATGGAAAAAGATTCTCCTTCACTTGCATATCCGTATTTGTCCACGAGTGAGGTCATTACGTGAATGGCTTCACGTGCAGTACGTGACCGCTGTAAGGCAATGTAGATAAGGCTCCCGTAATCCAAAATAGAAGTAGTGTCCATCAGCTCTTCTCTTCCGCCAAAGGTGGTTTCTCCCACAGTAACCTGATACTCATTCATGTTCCCAACGACATTGTATGTTTCCGGTGCTTCTTCGATTTGACCATGATACTTATTGGTTTCCCAGTCATATATGTTACGCATGCTACCTTTAGGATGATGACCTGCTGAGTAATGTTGCATTACCCCGTAACAACCGTAGCTGTCGGCATTATACGAAACCATTACGCTGCCGTCTATGGAGGCATTGCGTCCTACAATCAGGTTGGTGCAGGCTACGCTGGAAATAGAAAAAGCTGTTAGGATAACTCCTAATGCTATCTTTAGAATGTTCATTTATTAAGTGATGAAGTGAAAATATTAATGTAACTAAAATGCTTTTAGCAGGCTTTAAAAGAGAGGTCAAGACCTTTGACTGAGTGAGTGAGAGCTCCAACAGACACAAAATCTACGCCGCATTCTGCATAAGTGCGAATGGTGTCTATCGTGATGCCCCCGCTTGATTCGGTTTCGTAACGTCCTGCTATTTTTTCTACGGCTACTTTTGTTAGTTCTGGTGTAAAATTGTCCAGCATAATCCGGTCTATACCTCCACAATCCAATACTTGTTGTAGCTCTTCTAGAGAACGAACTTCAATTTCTATTTTTAGCGGTAGATCATTCTCCTTTAAGTAATTGTGACAGCGCTGAAGGGCTTGTGGAATACCTCCGGCGAAATCGATATGATTGTCTTTTAGTAAAATCATGTCGAAGAGTCCAATACGATGATTGACACCTCCTCCGATTTTGACCGCTTGTTTTTCCAAAATACGCATACCTGGGGTAGTTTTCCGCGTATCAAGAACGTGTGTATGGGTGCCTTTCAGACGTTCCATATAATGGTGAGTGGTTGTAGCAATTCCACTCATGCGCTGCATGATGTTGAGCATCAATCGTTCCGTTTGAAGTAGGCTGCGAACTTTACCACTAACTGTAAAGGCCACATCGCCAGGTTTGACTTCGGTTCCATCTTTTAGGAAAATTTCCATTTTCAAGGTAGGATCAAACTTTTTAAAGATTTTTTTTGCAATTTCTACGCCTGCCAGTATACCGGCCTCTTTTACGAGTAGTTTTGATTTTCCTTCTACTGTTTGTGGGATGCAGCACAATGTGGTGTGGTCTCCATCACCGATATCTTCTGCGAAAGCCAAGTCAAATAGCTTATCCTCTAATTCATCTACACTATACATTGTTGTTTTATTTATCTACACAAAAGTAATTATTTCTGTTTGTATTTTATCTTTTTCATTGAAAAATCATGTATATTTTGAGAGACAATACCTTTTTGTAAGTTGTATATAATTAGAATAAAGCTGGTTGCAAAGCAGACGTTTCTAAAATGAAGGTGTTTCTGCCTGATTTGAGTTTTATGAAATAAGAATCAGAGAAAATGGGTGCTAGTCATTAAATTGCGCAATTGGAACGGTCATTCCGAAAAAGATTTTTTAGTTTGTAGCTGTCGAAAAGGCTATGTTTATTTCCTGTATGATTTTAAAATCAGGCTAGTCAAGAATTAGTTATGTAAATTTTCGACAGAGAGACTTTCTTTATAATAAAAAGACGTGTTTTGTAGTGAAAACAAAGTAACACAATTGGGGTTAAACTCTAAAAAGAATCCAGCTTATTTACTAACTAAAAATTTTTACTTGACAACAATAGTTTTAATTCTAAAGAAAATGAAACTCTGCAAGGGATATAGAGAAATAATAGCTTTCTGTTACGTTCTCTTTGCTTAATTGAAAGTATTCTGCGGTATTTCAATCGAGTGAAACAAATGAAGACCTTAAACGTAAGTGTGAAAGTTGTATTTCTCAAGGAAATGTTGTAATTTTGTATAATCGAAAAGTCAGACAGAGAAGAATGTTAGGGCTTGATATAAACCGAAAATCATGATTAGGACGAAAAACAGTATTATTTATTCTTTTCTATTTATTGTTTTTGCAATTAATGCAGATGCTCAAAGTTGGATACGGATCAATCAGTTGGGCTATTTGCCTTTTGCAACGAAGGTTGCCGTTTTAATGAGTCATGATATCCGACAAGTGAAGAATTTTGAAGTGATAGATAAGTTCTCAGGAAAAGTAGTATTTCGTTCTTCCTCTTCCGATGTAAAGTCGTGTGGGGCTATGGGCCAAATACCGTTTACATATCGTTTAAATTTCAGCAAACTTTCTCGTCAAGGTAGTTACTATATTAAAGTAGATGATTGCTCCTCTGCTGTGTTTCCCGTGAATGGTGCTGTTTATAATGGTACGGCTGATTTTGTGTTAAAATATATGCGTCAACAGCGTTGTGGATACAATCCTTTTCTACATGATAGTTGTCACACAAAAGATGGTTATATTGTAGATCACCCGACTAAAAATGGGTGTTATATAGATGTACGAGGAGGTTGGCATGATGCATCGGATTGTTTGCAATATACGACAACTTCTGCTAATGCCATTTATCAAATGATGTTTGCTTATCAGAAAAATCCAGAAGCTTTTAGGGATGATTGTCAGGCCAATGGTCTTCCTGGTTCTAATGGTATTCCAGACATTGTGGATGAAATTTATTGGGGGCTGGATTGGTTAAACAGAATGAATCCAGAACGTGGGGAATATTACAATCAGATAGCTGATGACCGTGATCATGTGGGTATGAGGCTTCCCCATGATGATACCGCAAATTACGGTTATGGCGCAAATAATGGCCGCCCTGTTTATTTCTGTTCTGGTCAACCTCAACAGCGCGGTAAGTTTATGAATGCTACAACCGGAGTGGCTAGTACTGTGGGTAAGTTTGCATCCGATTTTGCTTTAGGTTCTGAAATATTGAAAAACTTTTATCCTGAGTTTGCTGGAGAAATTGGTCATAAGGCTGCAGAAGCTTTTCAACAGGGTATCAGGCAACCCGGTAATTGTCAAACAGCGTCAGTGCTTTCACCTTATATTTATGAAGAGAGTAATTGGACGGATGATATGGAATTAGGTGCAATGGAACTTTTCCATCAAACTGGTGACAAAAAATATCTTGAACAGGCTTGCGAATATGGACGACAAGAGAAAGTAACACCGTGGATGGGGGCAGATACGGCACGTCATTATCAATGGTATCCGTTTATGAATATGGGGCACTATCAGTTGGCTTACTGCAAAGATAAAAAAATATCCAAGGAATTTATCCTTAACCTAAAGGAGGGCATCGAGCGTGTTTTCAAAAAGGCACAAGACTCGCCTTTTCTTTATGGTATTCCTTCTATTTGGTGCTCAAACAATTTGACTACAGCGATGTTAACTCAGTGCATCCTATACAGACAATTGACGGGAGATGATCAATATGAAGAAATGGAAGGTTCTTTGCGTGATTGGCTTCTTGGGTGTAATCCTTGGGGAACAAGTATGATCGTGGAATTGCCTTTGAGCGGAAACTATCCGCATCAGCCACATTCGTTTGTTATTAATTTAAAATTGGGTAACACTACAGGTGGTTTGGTTGATGGACCTGTTTATAGAAACATTTTCAATAGTTTGAGAGGTGTGAATATAGTAGGGGGCACAAATTATGAGGATGTTCAACCTGATAAAATGGTTTATCATGATAGCACGCATGACTACTCTACGAATGAACCAACAATGGACGGTACGGCTTCTCTAACTTTCCCTTTTTCTACGTACGAAGAAGAGGGAAAAAAACAGATAAAAACGAAGGTAGATAACAACATTTATTTTAAAGGTGGTATCATTCGTAGTGATCCGACAAAGAAGAAAATATGTCTCGTCTTTACAGCTGCAGATAAAGCCGATGGGGCTGCCCCAATTATTAGCGTACTTAAGAAAAATCATATTCATGCAGGCTTCTTCTTTACTGGAGAGTTTTATGAAAAGTTTCCGCAAGTGATCAAACGGTTGGTGGATGAAGGCCATTATGTAGGAAGTCATAGTTATGGACATCTACTTTATTCATCTTGGGATAAACCAGATTCGATGCTCGTGTCTCACGAAGAATTCGACGAGGATATGCTGAAGAGCTATGCTTTGATGGAGAAGTTCGGAATAACAAAAGATCATGCGCCTTATTTTATTCCGCCATATGAGCACTATAATGCTATTGTGGCTTCATGGGCTAAGCAATTGGGACTCCAAATCATCAATTACACACCGGGTACAGCTAGTAATGGTGACTATACAACCCCAGATATGAAAAATTATTACAGCAGTGATGTGATTATGGAGCGTATTATCAAGTATGATAAGGAACAGCCCAATGGACTTAACGGCCATTTTCTTCTTCTTCATTTCGGGACGGATAATCGTCGCACAGACAAATTCTATAATCATCTTCCTGAACTTATTAGCAAGTTGCGTGCAAAAGGTTATGAATTCGTTTCAGTGGAAGATGCTTTAGGACTTGGATTGAAATGAACTTCTGTTGGACAATATTAAATTGTTAAACGATCATTTAATCCAAACTTTCCGCTTCTGATTATTGAAAACCGAAGAATTCATTTTGTTGATATCTTATAATTTTATTGATTTGCGACAGAGAGATTTTATGGCTCAGTCGTTAAAGTTGGTGATTTAAGAAATGGTTCCTTTTTGAATGATCTATCAAATATTACTTTTGCTTCATGCAAAGAAAACCAACCAACGATAAGGATATTCTGTTCACGTTCCTACCTAAAGGCATGTTTGACTATTTTGATTTTACTGACTATTCAGGGCTCAGGCCGTAAAATAAACTCGTTGCTTTCAAAGAATTGATTCGATCGTGTTTTTCAAATTTTTACTTGCTCCATAAAAGTTGATGACGCAGTGCGTCACAAAAGAAACGCAGTGCGTCATGAAAAAAACACGTCGCGTCACGAAAGAAACGCACCGCGTCACATAGAATGAGAAGTAACATTTTATTTGGAACTCTATATTCTGATAGAATTTCAGCCAAATTAATGAAAGAATACTCTTTCTGTGCTGGATTCTACTTGAGTTCTCTTGAAATAAGTGATTAACTCCGACGAAACCATTAAATGGGCGATTTCTAATAATCTCAATTTGTTAAATCCCCAACTTTAATGACTGAGCAGAGAATTGTTTCTAACATTTAAGTTAGAAACAGAAGAATGATGAAATACAAAGAAGGTTGCAATCCAAATAGGAGTGCAACCTTCTTTAATAATACGTTATTGGTTTTTAAGCCTCCGGCTGAGCCTGAACTTCAGGTTTTGCTACTGCTTTATTTTCTTTAGTATCAACGACGACAACATGGTGTTTTCTGCTATCGATCTTAAAGTTTACAATGCCGTCAGTCAATGCATAAAGTGTGTGATCAACACCCATTCCTACATTTTTACCAGGGTAATGAACTGTACCTCTTTGGCGTATGATTACGTTACCTGCAATACATGCCTGACCTCCTCCGATTTTAACGCCTAATCGTTTTGACGCTGATTCGCGTCCGTTCTTAGAACTACCTACACCTTTTTTATGTGCCATTTCCTTCTATTTTTTTTGATTAAGCAATAACCTCTTTGATCGTTAACTCTGTGAACTGCTGACGGTGTCCGTTACGTTTGCGAGAGTCTTTACGACGCTTCATGTGAAATACGATAACTTTGTCGCCTTTAACAAGCGGTGTTTGAACTTCGCAGACAACTTTAGCTCCTTCTACGTTAGGTGTGCCAACTGCAATGGCGCCCTCGTTGTCAATAAGAAGTACATTGTCAAACTCTAATGTCTGACCGGATTCAGCATTCTGAATATGGTGAACAAAGATTTTTTTACCTTCTTCAGCCTTAAACTGCTGTCCATTAATACTAACAATTGCGTACATTTACTTTCTTTGTGTTTAACGCTTTTTCGTAAGGCGAATCTCTTTGTGAGATTTCTTTAATTGAGCCTTTGCGAATCAAATCGGCTGCAAATTTACAATTATTTTTTGTTTCTACAAAATCATTCTTTTGGAAAATATATGTTTTTTGATTGCAAAATGTCACTTTTCCAATTCATTGAGATAATGTCCGACTTCAATTCCTGCTTGGCAGCCAGAAGCGGCAGCTGTAATGGCTTGTCGATAATGTGGGTCGGCCACATCGCCTGCTGCAAAGATTCCAGGGAGATCAGTGCGTGGTGATTTGCAATCAGTAAGAATGTAGCCAGTTTCATCAGTCTTAAGCCATGGTTTGAAAATATCGCTGTTTGGTTTGTGTCCAATGGCTAGGAAAAAACCGTCAATGGGCAGATCATAATGTTTTTCCTCTATTTCCCCTTTTCGATAAACTAAATGAGCTCCTTCTACTCCGTTTTCTCCATAAAGTCCGACGGTAACAGTTTCAAAGAGGATGTCAATTTTAGGATTATCTTGCATTCTTTTCTGCAGGATATCTGAAGCCCTGAGAAACGGCTTCCTGACAATGATATACACTTTGCTTGCTAGTGTGGATAGATATTCAGCCTCTTCGCAGGCTGTATCACCTCCGCCGACAACGGCTACAACTTTTTTGCGATAAAAGAATCCATCACATGTAGCACAGGCACTAACACCTTCACCTTGATATTTCTTTTCGTCGGGTAATCCCAAATATTTTGCGGTAGCTCCTGTAGCGATAACAATGCTGTCTGCTTCGACTTCGCTGCCGTCATCGAATGATACTTTGTATGGTGCTTTACTTAAATCAGCCTTTACAGCAATGTCCGAACGGAATTCTGCTCCAAAATGTTCGGCTTGCTTGCGCATGTTGTCCATTAGGTCATTTGCGTTAATACCATCAGGAAAACCAGGGAAATTTTCCACTATGGTTGTAGTGGTCAACTGTCCTCCTGGTTGGATTCCTTCATAAATAACAGGGTTGAAGCCTGCTCTACCAATATAGATAGCTGCGGTATATCCCGCTGGGCCAGAACCGAGAATGAGACTTTTTATTTTTTCCATGATGTGTTTATCTCAAGTCAATAATTTCAGCTTTAGGATAGTCGCTCTTTTTAAAGGTGAATTTTGAAGCATCATATTTTTGATGTGTCATCAATTGTAGTAAACTTACTCGTGTCCATCCGTCGTTGCCTCTACGAAAGCGGATGCACAGCAGGTTGTAATTACTCTTGTCAATGTCCAGATACATTTCTTTGATTTTTTGTGTTTTTTCAATACAAATCAAGTGGATGGAATAACAGGGAGTACCTCTGAGTGAACTTTCTCCATATTCATATTCATAACCTTTCCGATATAGGCTGATAAAGGTGTATGGATTCATAGCCTGTTGTTCATAAAACGGTGGAGTGCTCACATTGACTTCATTGTTGTCTTTCACATAATTCCACATCGTATGTCCATCGTACCAGTAAATTACTTTGTCTGAAACCAGTTGGAATGCTTGTCCGTGTACGTAGAGGGTGCCAGTCATTTGTCCTTGCTGAATGTCACCTTTAAAACTCGTTGCTTCAAATTTGGCTTGGATGTCTCCTGCTTTTTTCAAAATACTGGCGGTTTGGTCCAAAACATTTTTTGCCTTTGTGTCTGTCTTGGCTGTTGCATAAATTGAAAATGAGAGTGTTAACAGAATAATTGAAAAAATCTTTTTCATGACGATACTTATGAATGTAAATTAATCGAATCAAATTTTTCTTGTAGGGCGTTCTCGTCGGCACAGAGAATGTCGCGGGGCTTTGCGCCGTTAGCAGGACCCACAATACCGAATCTTTCCATTTGGTCCATTAGGCGCCCGGCACGATTGTAACCAATAGAAAATTTGCGTTGTATCATAGAGGTGGACCCTTGTTGGTGTACGACAATCAGTCGTGCAGCTTCTTCGAAAATGGGGTCTAACTTTTCATTATCCTGTATATCCGCAGATCCTCCACCTGTATCGCTGTCCATTGTGACTTCTGGAAGTTCGTAAGCCGAAAGGTAGGATTGTTGTTGGGAAATGAATTGGTTGATTTGTTCGACTTCCGGTGTATCGATAAAAGCGCACTGTAAACGGGTGGGCATGGTGCTGCCGTTAAGAAAAAGCATATCTCCTTTACCTACCAATTGGTTGGCGCCGCCTTGGTCGAGGATGGTGCGAGAGTCGATTTGAGACATCACTTTGAAAGCCATACGAGCAGGAAAGTTGGCTTTAATAGTTCCAGTGATGATATTGGTTGTTGGGCGTTGCGTGGCAATGACGGCGTGAATACCGATAGCCCGTGCTAACTGCGCAATTCTAGCAATGGGTAGTTCTACTTCTTTTCCTGCAGTCATAATCAAATCACCGAACTCATCGATGAGAACTACTATATAAGGCAGGAATCGGTGACCATCTTCTGGGTTTAGTTGGCGACTAATAAATTTTTTATTGTATTCTTTTACGTTACGGCAATGCGCTTTTTTGAGAAGCAAGTACCTGTTGTCCATTTCTTGACAGATACTTTTTAGCGTGCGTACTACTTTTGAGACATCAGTGATAATAGGGTCGCTGTCATCATCAGGAATTTTAGCTAAAAAATATTTTTCCAACGGGGCATAAATACTGAATTCCACTTTTTTGGGATCTATCAGTACAAATTTCAATTCCGATGGATGCTTTTTATAGAGGAGTGAGGTGATAACCACATTTAAGCCTACTGATTTACCTTGTCCGGTAGCTCCGGCAACCAATAGATGTGGCATTTTTGCCAAATCTACCATGAAGACCTCGTTCGTAATTGTTTTGCCCAGAGCAATTGGAAGGTCAAAGGTACTTTCTTGGAATTTCTTGCTGTTCAGGATGCTTTCAATGGAGACCACTCGAGGATTTTTGTTCGGTACTTCAATGCCGATGGTACCTTTTCCGGGAATGGGTGCTATAATACGGATGCCCAAAGCGCTGAGGCTGAGTGCTATGTCGTCTTCTAAATTCTTTATTTTCGAAATTCTCACCCCTTGTGCTGGGGTAATTTCATAAAGCGTAATAGTGGGACCGACCGTAGCCTTAATACTGGAAATTTCAACTCCGAAGTTATGTAAAATGGTTATAATGCGGTTTTTATTTTCCGTCTGTTCTGCCATGTCGACCGATGTATTTTGGTCATCATATTTTTTAAGCAGATTCAGGGTGGGGTATTTGTAAAACTCCAAATCCAGTCTTGGGTTGTATGGGTTTTCTAATGTTTTGTCATTAGCTTCAGTTTCTTCTTCATTTTTTTCAACAATGAAATTGGGCTGATTAACATTGTTGTTCATACACCGTTTTTTATGATTGACTTTTTCGGGTATTTCTAATTCATCATTTTTGAAGCTGTTTTCAGTAGCTATTTCTTCCGATGGTGTTGGCTCTTTTTTTATATCTGTGAGGTCAATGATTGTCGACGCTTCATCCTCAAAATGAACAGGGTCAGGTATTGTTTTAATAGGGATTTCATCAACAAAAATTTGTGGTTCTCCTGTTTTCTTGTTGAAAAGTTCTTTGGGGTGCATAAACTTCCTAATAATAATAATGGTGCGTTTGCTTAAATAAATAAGGTATGCGATAGCTGAAGCTAAAATCAGGAAAAAAAGGCCGAATTTTCCGATTTGATCTGTAACGGCATTACAAATATAAATGCCGTGCATACCTCCTGGACAAAATGTTAAGTTTCCGCATAATTTATCTGGCAAGAATGATAAAAATACAGATAGCCAAATCATGAGGAAAGTATAATTGATAAATTTTCTCCAGATATTTATGCGATAGGTGTTCATCATACGCATGGCTACGAAAATCAGGAAAAGAGGAATAAAGAAAGATGCCAAGCCGAAACAACCTTGCATGAGAAAATAGGCAATTTTGGCACCAAGATAACCCGCTTGATTTTGTATTTCTTTATGCGGAACTTCTGATATACTATTTTTTGAGGTTTCCAAAATACTCTGATCCTGTGCTCCTGTAATAATATAAGATGTAAAGGCGAGTATCATGAAAATTGCTAAAAACAGTAGAAGCAATCCCATTAAAAAATGTAAGGTATCACCTTTTGCAATATCCTTAATACCGCTAGCATTTGTCAATTTTGTAATAGGTTTTTCTTGCTGTCTTTTTTTAGGCATATGGCTTATGTATGTGAACCTGCAAATTTAATGGTTTTTTGTGTGATTACCCTGATTTTGTTTTTTTATTTCCAATCTAAAATAAAAGCAATTTATTAAATAGATAGTTGTCTGGTTATCCAAAAGATTTGGAAATAAGCATTTATGGTAGTTGTTCTTGAACGTGGAAAAATTATGCCACTAAAATAAAGAATAATGTGGAGACTATCTTTTTTGTAGGAATTAATTTATACTTTTGAGGTGAAAATAAAGAAAGTTTCTTGTTAGGATACTTTAGTTGGTGTACATTTATGCAAATAACCGGGAAAATTTCCAGAAAAAGTTAGAGTTCAGTGGTGATGATCCTGCTATGAGAAAAATTCTCAATAAACAAAAAGTGATATTGTTGCTTGGAGCATGCCAAATGTGAATATAAGACTCTTCAATAAATAGACATGTTAGAGTAACTATTAAATTTAGAATATAAATTGGTTAAACAATGAACATCGTAAAAAGATTAGAGTTGGTATGTGTTTTTTCTTTATGCACAGTTTTATCGGGATTTTCACAAGGTTTTCAAACAGAAAAAAATGTTGAAATTAATAATGCTAATCGCCTTCAAAAGTTAGAAGGATGGGGCACTTCCTTGTGTTGGTGGGCTGCTCAGGTTGGACAATGGGATAATAAAGAAATGAACGAGATTGTGAATTTAATTACTTCGCCAGACAAACTGAATATGAACATCTTTCGTTATAATATAGGAGGAGGTGATGATCCTTCTCATATTAACGGTCATATGGTTAAAGGAAAGGGTAAACGTGCTGAAATGGAAGGTTTTAAAAGTTCTGTTACCGCTCCTTATAATTGGAATGCCGATGCTGCACAACGCAGAGTGCTGTTAACATTGAAAAAGAAACGCAAAGATGTTATTTTTGAGGCTTTTTCAAATTCAGCACCTTATTGGATGACCTATAGTGGATGTTCTGCGGGTAATGAGGATGCGTTGAAAGACAATTTGAAACCTGAATTCTATGAAATGTTTTGTGATTATCTAGTGGATTTGTGCAAATATTATAAGAAACAATTTCACGTGAATTTTCGCACGTTGGAACCTTTTAATGAATCCTTGTCGAATTATTGGTATGACCAGGGATCACAAGAAGGTTGTCATTTTGACGCTCGATCGCAAATGAATGTAATCAGAATGCTGTATGATAAGTTGCGTGCATCTGGTTTGCGTACGGAGATCTCGGCTTCGGATGAAACGAATTTGAGCCATACATTGACAATTCAGCACGCATATCGTGATGCTGGGGATATATGGAATAAGTTGGGGCAGATAAATACCCATACTTATAGTGGCACTGATGTTGAACGTGCTCAGGTTCACGATTTCAGTGTGCAGGCCAGAAAACGTCTTTGGCAATCTGAAACAGGTCCCAGTGGTGGTAAAGGACTGGAAAGTAATTTGATGTTAATTCAGAAAATGTTTGACGATTTGAAAATTATGCAACCTGTTGCATGGCTTGATTGGCAAATTATGGAAGAATCTGGTAGCGAATGGTGTGTGATGCGTGGCAATTTCAAAACACATGAGTTCACTCTCGTGAAAAACTTTTATGTCAGAATGCAGATTACGCGTTTCTTTAAACGTGGATATATTCTTATGGCTTGTGACGCAAAAAATATTTTGGCAGCCACCTCTTCTTCTGGAAAAGAATGTGTAGTAGCCGTATTGAATAATTCTGCTACTGAGCAATCTCAAAGGTTTCATTTAATTGGCTTCCCGTCTTTTCGCCACATTAGTGTATGGCGGACCAGTGATACAGAGGATTGCAAGCGGCTTTCTTCACCGGTTGTCGATAATAATTCCATAATTTGTGTTGCTCCTGCATATTCTTTGACTACATTTGTCATTTCCAAATGAAAAGTATAAAATGGCGGTTTTTTTTATTAATTTTGCAATTTAATTTCTGCCACTATATTTTTAGCAGCAGAAAAACAACAGAAATATTCTAAAAGATGGATGGACAGCAAAATGCAGGCGTATATTCAAAAGACATCATTGAATTGGTCACTGTTGCGACAGAATACTGTGTCAGAGTAGAACGTGCAGCTGACGTAAAACAGCATGACTTCGTTTCAATAATGTTGAAAATTCTACCTCTTTTATATATGAAAGCTATGGTGCTTACAGATTGGTTGAAAGAGGAAGACTCTGAAGTGGAGGAATTTGTGACTGAAGATGATTATAATTTTGTGCTAAATGGCGTAGCGACTGTTATGAGTAGTCATGATGATTATCTCGACGTTTTTGTTGAGGATATGAAATACAGTGATACGCCAATACGGAAAACCATATCCGAAGATATGGCTGATATTTATCAAGATATACGAAATTTTGTGGGTGTTTATAAACAGGGATATGATGAGGCTATGGCTTTAGCATTGAGTCATTTAATGAACCAATTTCCCAAATATTGGGGACAGCGTATTCCTAGTGTTATGAGAGCCCTTCACGATGTGTTCTTCCTTCAAGAGACTGAGGTGGAAGAAAACGATAACAAAACTTATGAATGACAACATTATACGCAGAAGTAGATAAAACAAAAATTGCAAATTTGCCGCAAGCTCTTTTTAGTGGGCGCATAGTGGTGATAGAAACTGCAGAGAGCGCTCAAGAGGCGGTTCGTTTTTTGGCTAAAGAAAATATATTGGGAGTGGATACGGAGACACGTCCTTCATTTCGTAAAGGTATTATATATAAGGTAGCATTGCTTCAAGTTTCGACTCATGATGTATGCTTCCTTTTCCGATTGAATCGGATGGGTATTCCAAACTGTCTGAAAAAACTGCTGGAAAATCGTGAACAACTAAAAGTCGGTCTTTCCCTTCAAGATGATATGCATGCCTTGCATGAACGTGTGGATTTCACTGAAGGAAAATATTTGGATTTGCAAAATTATGTTCGGCGTTTTGGTATTGTGGATAAAAGTTTGCAAAAACTTTATGCCAATATTTTTCGTGAACGTATATCCAAAGGACAACGTCTTACGAATTGGGAAGCACAAGTTCTCACTCCAGCTCAACAATTCTATGCTGCTACAGATGCATGGGCCTGTGTAAAAATTTATGAACGTTTGGAGAAATTGTTTGAAAATCAGAATTTTGTATTTGTACCCATGATAAACGAAGATATTTTAATGGAAAGAACGATGAATGAAATGCGAAATGAAGAGCTGAAAATGTTGTCAGATTACTAAAGCGAAAGAATTTAAATAATTTTTGAAACAAAATTACGGAAATAATTGAAAATGTATAAAAACATATATTTAAAGGTTGGCAAAGAGGCTAGTCTGAGGCGTTTTCACCCTTGGGTGTTCTCTGGAGCTATAGCAAAGATAGAAAAAGGTATTGAAGAAGGTGACGTGGTCAGGGTGATTGATGCTGCAGGAGACTTTGTTGCTGTTGGTCATTATGAATACGGCAGTATTGCTGTGAGGGTGTTATCTTTTCAAGATGAGGAAATAAATGGTTCTTTTTGGTTTCGTCGCTTGGACTCTGCATGGGCAATGCGTCGGCATATCGGAGTAATTTCAGAAAATAATGATACATTTCGGTTGGTCCATGGTGAAGGTGATATGCTTCCTGGATTGATCATAGATATTTATGGCCATACTGCAGTCATGCAAGCTCATAGTGTTGGAATGCATTGTGGACGTAAAGAGATTGTTGATGCTCTTATCAAATTAATGGGCGATGAATTGCAGAGCGTTTATTATAAAAGTGAGGGAACTTTACCTTATCAAGCAGATTTGGAATCAGAATATGGTTATTTGTATGGTCAAGAATCTTCTAACATAACGTTAGAAAATGGTCTGCATTTTCAAATCGATTGGATAAAAGGTCAAAAGACCGGTTTTTTTATTGACCAACGTGAAAATCGTCGATTATTGGAACAATATGCAAAGGATAGAACGGTGCTCAATATGTTTTGTTATACGGGTGGTTTTTCTGTTTATGCTTTGCGCGGGGGTGCCCGACAGGTTACATCCGTTGACAGTTCTGCACGAGCCATAGAGATTACGGATGCAAATGTGGATATGAACTTTCCGGATTGCAAAAATCATCAATCTGTGGTAGAAGATGCATTTAAATATCTTTCTGCCATGGATAACAATAATGATTTGATAATCCTAGACCCCCCTGCATTTGCAAAACATAAAGATGCACTACACAATGCTCTGAAAGGATATACGCGCCTTAATGCCAGGGCTTTTGAAAAAATTAAGAGTGGAGGTATTCTGTTTACGTTTAGTTGTTCTCAGGCGGTAAATAAGGATCAATTTCGTTTAGCTGTTTTTACTGCTGCGGCTCAGAGTCATCGGTATGTGCGGATTTTGCATCAGTTACATCAACCAGCAGATCATCCTGTAAATATATATCATCCTGAAGGTGAATATTTAAAAGGTTTGGTGCTGTATGTGGAATAAAAATCAAATAGGAAATAACGAAAAGGTCTGCAAATCTAAAAAAAATAGTTAAATTACATATTTTTGACTGTGTTTTATTTGGTGAGAATGTAAAAATACACTACCTTTGCAACGTTTTCATGGTATTAGATTTAAGGTTAGTAAAGATTGGTTGTCGGGAGACAATCAATCTTTGTTTTTAAGGTATTGTTTTTGTGTGAAATAAAAAGGACTCACTAGTAAAAGTTGGTGATTTAACAAATTATTCCTTTTTGAATGATCTATCAAATATTACTTTTGCTTCATGCAAAGAAAACCAATCAACGATAAGGATATTCTGTCCACGTTCCATTCTAAAGGCATGCTTGACTATTTCGTTTTTACTGACTATTCAGGGCTCAGGCCGTAAAATAAACTCATTGCTTTCAAGGAATTGATTCGATCGTGTTTTTCAAATTTTTACTTGCTCCATAAAAGTTGATGACGCAGTGCGTCATGAAAGAAATGCAGTGCGTCATGAAAAAAACGCATCGCGACACAAAAGAAACGCACCGCGTCACATAGAATGAGAGGTAATATTTTATTTGAAACACTATATTCTGATAGAAATTCAGCCAAATAATGAAATAATACTCTTTCTTTGCTGGATTCTACTTTAGTTATCTTGAAATAAGTGATTAACTCCGACGGAAGCATTAAATGGGCGATTTCTAATAACCGCAATTTGTTAAATTCCTAACTTTACCGACTGAACCATTTAAGTCAATATGATTAAAGATGAAATTTATTAAGCTTTGAATAAGTAGAAGTAATAATCATAGAAAGTTTTCGTTATTTTTGTGTAGTAACCTAAATGGGTAAGATGCAGTGGATAGATAAAAATAAACAAATAAAATATGTGCTTATTCTGGCGGCAGTGGTCATAGCAACCATATCGTTAATTTTTTCGCATTATTTAGTTTCTGATCTTGAAAAAGATGCACAATCAAAGATGAGCGTTTGGGCGGAAGCTATGCGTACGCTTAACAATGCAGATGAAAACACGGATTTGAGTCTGGTGCTGAAGGTGATTAATAACAATAGCACGATTCCTGTTATTGTGATGAATAAGAAAGGACACGTGATGGAATATCGCAATATTAAATTAAAATTTCAGAGCAAGGCCGATTCTGTCAATGTGCTTTCTCAGAAAGTTGCAGAAATGCGTGAAGGTGGCTACAGTATTAAAATGAGTTATTCGTCGAAAAACGATTCAGTTAAAGAAGATTATATGGAAATCCTTTATGGAGACTCTGTATTGTTGAAGCGCCTTGCCATCTATCCTTATATTCAATTGGGCGTCGCTGGAGTGTTTATCCTGATAATGATTTTTGCATTACTCAGTCTGAAGCGTGCTGAGCAAAATCGCGTGTGGGTAGGGCTGACAAAGGAAACTGCTCATCAATTGGGTACTCCGATTAGTTCTTTGATGGCTTGGATAGAAATTTTGAAAGAAACCTATCCCGAGGATCCTATGCTAGCAGAGATAAATAAAGATATTGACCGTTTGAATTTGATAGCGGAAAGATTCTCGAAAGTGGGATCGAAACCAGAGGCAACGGAAGAAAATTTAAATGAAGTACTCTGGCATGTAGTGAATTATATTTCGCTGCGAAGCTCAGATAAAGTAATGATAAACTGTAATTTGCCTGCGACACCAGTAATGATGAAAGTGTGCGCTCCTCTTTTTGAATGGGTGATAGAAAATTTGTGTAAAAATGCGATTGACGCTATGTCCGGTCGTGGCCGGATTGTAATAACTATGCACGAAATAACAACAATGATAATAATAGAAGTAGCTGATACAGGAAAAGGTATAGCCAAAAATAGATTTAAATCCGTATTTGCGCCAGGATATACCACAAAACAGCGGGGATGGGGTCTCGGACTGTCATTGGCCCGAAGGATTATAGAGAAATACCATAACGGCCGAATATTTGTCAAGAATTCTGAAATTGGCAAAGGAACAACTTTTCGCATAGAATTAAGGAAATGATTTCCTCCAAATGTAGTTGCGTATATCAATTAAAATTAATAACTTTGCAGGCCAAAGATGGAAAAATGCCACACAGAATAAACTTGAAAGCCATAAAAGGGATAAAAGAAACGTGTCGGTATAGCATAGATTCTGATTTTTTCAGGCAACATGAGCATTCCCTGATAAGTGAGGGGGAAATTGACGTTTGCGCTGAGGTCACGAAAAATGCGGGCGAAGACGGTTATACATTACATTTGGTGATGAACGGTTATGTGATCGTACCGTGTGATCGTTGCTTGGCTGACTTGCGATGTCCTATTGTGGTAGAAAATAACGTGAAAGTGAATTTCGGAACGCGTAGTGAAGATAGTGAACAAGGGGTTCTTGTTGATGAGGAAGTGGGGCAATTGGATTTGGACCCACTGATTTACGATTATACCGTTCTCTCCATTCCGCTCCATCCAGTACATGCTGATGATGCATGTGATGAAGGGATGATAGAAAAACTGAATAAATATCTGGTTCATTAATTAGAGGACCGGAACATTCATAGCAAAACAATTAAATAAATAAAGAAAATGGCACATCCTAAAAGAAGACAATCAAAAACCAGAACATTAAAAAGAAGAACTCATGATAAGGCTGTAGCTCCTACAATGGCAAAATGCCCCAATTGTGGAGAATGGCATGTTTATCATACGGTATGTCCTGCTTGCGGATACTACAGAGGTAAATTGGCAGTTGAAAAAGAAGTTGCTGCAGAATAAATTATAACTAAGACTTCTAAAATGGGTAAGATTCATGCAATAATCACAGGAATTGGAGGCTATGTACCAGAATATGTGCTGAACAATGAAGAATTGTCAAGAATGGTAGATACCAATGATGAATGGATTATGACAAGAATTGGCGTTAAGGAACGTCGAATATTAAATGAAGAAGGCCTTGGCTCCGGCTACATGGCCCGCAAGGCTGCAAAGCAATTGATGCAGAAGTTGGATTACGATCCAGATTCGATTGACTGTGTGATTGTGGCTACTTCTACGCCTGACTATCATTTTCCTTCAACGGCATCTATCGTTTTAGGTCATTTGGGCTTGAAAAATGCATTTGCTTTTGATATTGAGGCTGCGTGTTGTGGTTTCCTTTATTCCATGGATGTTGCTGCCGGAATGATTGAAAGCGGACGTTATAAACGTATCATGGTTATTGGTTCAGATAAGATGTCATCTGTTGTTGACTATAGTGATCGTGCGACCTGTCCCATCTTTGGCGATGGAGCTGGTGCCGTGATGGTAGAACCTACAGAAGACGAATCTTTGGGCTGGCAGGATTCCCTGCTGTGCACAGACGGTAAAGGCCTTCCTTTCCTTTGCCTTAAGGCCGGAGGTTCGGTATGTTCTCCATCTTATTTTACGATAGACCACAAGATGCATTATATTCATCAAGAAGGGCGTACGGTTTTCAAATATGCGGTAACAGCAATGAGCGACTTGACAGCACAGATTGCTGCAAGAAATGATTTGAACAAGGATAACTTGGCATGGGTTGTTCCTCATCAGGCCAATGTGAGAATTATTCAGGCTGTGGCAAATAGGCTCGAAATGCCAATGGAAAAAGTAATGCTAAATATTCAGCGTTATGGTAATACCAGTTCTGGAACGTTGCCTTTAGCTCTTTGGGATTATGAGAAAAAACTGAAGAAAGGTGATAAATTGATTCTTACAGCCTTCGGTGCTGGTTTCGTTTCCGGTGCAGCTTATTTGACATGGGCTTACGACGGAGATAAGTAAGAAAAAATAATTAACTAATTAATAAAAACGCATCTCCTTGATATTGATCAGATGCGTTTTTTTATCAATTTTCTGAATATGGCGTTTAAATCCGGTTTTGTAAATATTGTTGGAAATCCAAATGTAGGTAAGTCCACTCTTATGAATCTTTTTGTAGGAGAGCGATTGTCGATTGCTACTTTCAAATCACAAACTACCCGTCATCGCATTATGGGCATTCTGAACAAAGACGATTGTCAAATGGTATTTTCTGATACGCCGGGTGTATTAAAACCGAATTATAAATTACAGAGTTCAATGCGTGCTTTCAGTGAAATGGCCTTGACTGATGTTGATGTGTTGATCTATGTGACTGATGTAGTGGAAGACTGTTCCAAAAATAATGACTTTTTGGAAGAAGTAAAAGACTTAGAAGTGCCGAAATTGGTGCTAATTAATAAGATTGACCTGACTACTCAAGAAAAATTGATAAAATTGGTTGAAAGGTGGCAAACCCTGTTGCCCGGAGCGGAGATTTATCCTATTTCAGCAACAGCAAAATTCAATGTGGATCAAGTCTTGAAAAGAGTTGAGGAACTACTTCCGGAAAATCCACCATATTTTGACAAAAATCAATTAACGGATAAGCCTGTGAAATTTTTTGTTTCTGAAATTATCCGCGAAAAGATTTTACTCTATTATGATAAAGAAATTCCTTATTCTGTAGAGGTGGTTGTAGAAAGTTATAAAGATGAGAAAACACTTGTAAAAATAGATGTAGTTCTTTATGTGGAGCACGACAGTCAAAAAGGTATCATTATTGGTCATCAGGGTGTGGCGTTAAAGAAAATATCAATGGAGGCACGTAAATCTTTGGAAAAATTTTTGGATAAGAAAGTGTTTCTTCACATCATAGTAAAAGTTGACAAAGATTGGCGTAGTTCGGATAAGGAACTGAGCCTGTTTGGTTATAATTTGAATTAATAAAGAATTGAAATGGAAAATTTAGTAGCAATAGTAGGACGCCCAAATGTTGGAAAATCAACGCTTTTTAATCGATTGACGAAGACGCGTCATGCCATTGTGAGCGATGAGGCGGGGACGACACGTGACAGACAATATGGAAAAGTAGAATGGTGTGGAAAGGAATTTTCCATCGTCGACACAGGAGGTTGGGTCGTAAAGACAGATGACATATTTGAGGAAGAAATTCGCAAACAGGTTATGATCGCTGCAGAAGAGTCTGACGTTATTCTTTTTCTCGTTGATGTGACAAATGGAGTAACGGATTGGGATAATGCCGTGGCTTCCATTTTGCGTCGTTCTGAAAAACCTGTTATTGTTGTGGCTAATAAGACCGACAATAATGAATTGCGTTATAGTGCGGCTGAATTCTATTCTTTCGGATTAGGAGAGCCTTTCTGTATCTCTTCTCTTACGGGTAGCGGTACTGGCGATCTGCTGGATGAGGTAGTCAAATTGTTTAAGGAGGAAAAAGAGGAAGCGGAAGAGGAACAAATTCCTCGTTTTGCTGTCGTGGGTAGGCCAAATGTCGGAAAGAGTAGTCTGATAAATGCGTTTATGGGTGAAGACCGTCATATTGTGACAGATATTGCTGGTACTACGCGAGATTCTATTTATACGCGCTATACCAAATTTGGCTTCGATTTTTATTTGGTTGATACGGCCGGAATTAGAAAGAAAAACAAAGTTAACGAAGATATCGAGTATTATTCGGTTATGCGTTCTATTCGGGCTATTGAAAATTGTGATGTGTGTATTTTGTTAATTGACTCCCAGCGTGGTATTGAGGCGCAGGATATGAACATTTTTCAACTTATACAACACAATTTTAAAAGTCTCGTGGTGTTTATTAATAAATGGGATCTTGTCGAGAATAAAACGAATGAAGTGATTAAAACTTTTGAGGCGGGTATTCGCGGACGTTTGGCTCCATTTGTGGATTTTCCGATCGTTTTTGGTTCTGCTTTGACAAACCAACATATATATAAGGTATTGGAAATGGCTAAATCGGTTTATATGAACCGAAAAAAGCGTATATCTACCTCTAAACTTAATGAGTATCTTTTGCCTTTGATAGAAGCTTATCCGCCTCCATCAATGAAAGGAAAGTATATCAAAATAAAATATTGTATGCAAGTGCCTGATACGCAAATACCGACATTCGTTTTTTATGCCAACTTGCCTCAATATGTAAAAGAGCCTTATTATCGTTTCCTGGAAAATAAAATACGCGCACAGTGGGATTTCTGCGGTTCTCCAATGCATGTGTTTATCCGTCAAAAGTAATGAAACTTTTTTTCTCTTGTTTTCTAATATTGCTTATCGGAGCAATGTCCTGCCAACGTAGCAGAGTGAGCCAACGCGAAAAGCCTGATGCCGCCGCCATACATTATGTACAGTGTATGGCTGATGAGAAATATGATGAGTTTCTCTCCGGTATGGTTTCTTGTGACAGTGCCTCAGATGCTTATAAGAAGAATATGAAGGTTCTTTTTAAACAAATGGTAGCTACCAAGAAGGAAGAGCAGGGTCGTTTAAAGTCTGTGAGTTGTGTGCGTACGGAATTGACTAAAAATGGAAAATGTGCCAATACGTTTCTGAAAATTACGTATACGAATGACAGTACTGAAATCATGATTTTCCCATTAATTTGGCAAAATGAAAAATGGCGTATGCGGTAATGAAATAAAATATTTCAAGAAATTATGCAGCCTGTTTTTATCAGTAAAAACAGGCTGTTTGCTTTGAATTTTTAGAATACACTATACTATTCGTGGTGATAAGGTTGTCCATGAAGAATCGTGAGTGCGCGATAGAGTTGTTCCAAAAAGAGCAAACGAATCATTTCGTGTGAAAATGTCATTTTGGAAAGTGATAGTTGTTCCGTGCATCGGTAGTATACTTCTTTTGAAAAACCATAAGGGCCGCCAATGATGTAAACAATGCGTCGGTGGCTTCCTTGCAAAAGTTTTGAGAAGTGAGTTGCATATTCTACTGAGCGCATTTCCTGTCCCCTTTCATCAAGAAGTATCACGTAATCTGATGATTGTAGGTGAGCTAGAATTTGTAATCCTTCCTGATTTTTTTGCTGTTCTTCAGAAAGACTACGCGAGTTGCGTGGCTCTGGCAAAATTTCAATATCAAAGGGAAGATAATGCAAGATACGATCCTTGTAGTCTACAAGGAGGTTGTTTAAATGTTTGTTGCGGGTTTGCCCAACGATAATCAGTGTAGTTCTCATTATTTTACTGCAAATTTAAACATTTCAAATAGAAAGAATTAAACAGAAGTGAGATTAACTTCCAATAAAACATAATTTTCGGAGATTTTCTACGTTGATAAAAGAGATATGAGAAGGAAGAAAATAATTTTCAGACTTGTTACGGTTGTTTTTTTGTTTGCATTTTACAGTATGCAGGCTGAAGCCGCAAAAGTCAAGATATACGGTACCATAACCGACGAGCATGACAACCCTATTGAACTTGCCATGATACGTATTGTTGGTGGTAAATCGGTTGCTGTGAGCAACTTGAAAGGACAATATCATCTTTGGATCGATATGAAAGACAGCGTAGTGATAGTCTACAGCATGATAGGCTATCGTACGCGCAAACACGTTGTACAGGATATTGCAGACTCTGTGATGGTGAACATGAAACTACCTTCTTTGGGTATTCAGCTTGACGAGGCTACGGTCAAAGCTTATAAAAGGCAAACGGATGCGATGCAACGCATTTCCCCTCAAAGTGTTAAACTGATGCCTTCCACTACAGGGAATGGCGTGGAAGATTTGGTGACAACTCAAATGGGTGTGAGTACTCACAATGAGCTCAGTTCTCAATATAATGTACGTGGTGGGAGTTTTGATGAAAATGTTGTTTATCTTAACGGCCAGGAAGTTTATCGCCCTATGTTTGCGCGTTCTGGTCAACAAGAAGGTCTGAGTATCATTAATTCTAATATGGTTAACGATATTAGTTTTTCAGCGGGTGGATTTCCTGCTCAGTATGGAGATAAAATGTCATCTGTATTGGATATAACGTATAAACGACCGGAACATTTCGAGGCCTCTTTGGGTGCGAGTCTACTTGGCTCAGATGCTTATGTTGGTTTCGGAAATAAAAAATTTTCCATGATGAATGGTCTGCGTTATAAAACTACGCGACTTCTTTTAGGAAGTCTCGATACGCAAGGAGAATATGATCCTCGATTCCTGGATTATCAAAATTATTCCAGTTGGAGGCCCAATGAACATTGGACAATAGATTTTGTTGGCTATCTTTCGAATAATCAGTATAATTTTAGGCCTGAAGATCGTGAAACGAAATTTGGTACGATGGAAGATGCAAAAATTTTTCGAGTCTATTTTGATGGGCAAGAAAAGGATTTGTTCAAAACTGTTTATGGCGCACTCAACCTCAAGCATAGTTTTGATTCAAAAACTGACCTGTCCTTACTTTCGGCATATTATCAAAGCAAAGAACAGGAAACATATGATATTCAAGGACAATATTGGCTTAACGAAACAACCTCGCAAGAGCAACTGGGCGTTGGCACTTATTTAGAACACGCCCGAAATTTTTTGACTGCGGGTGTGATGAATATGCAACTGAAGTTCCATAAGCAATTTGGTAATCATAATCTGCAAACTGCTGTTACCTATAAAATCGAAAGAGTAAAAGAAAACGCTACAGAGTGGGAGATGCGGGATTCCTCAAATTATTCTATACCGCATAGTCTTACAGCGCTTAATCTTATCTATAATTTGCGAGCAAAAACAGAATTGAAAACAAATCGCTTGGAGTATTATTTGCAAGATATTTATCGAATTCACCTGCCTTCGGGACTCTTTACACTTAATTATGGAGCTCGTCTGACACATTGGAGTTGGAATAATGAAGTTCTCTTTAGTCCACGAATTTCATTCGCGTGGATTCCATCTTTCAATGAAAATTTTACTTTTCGTTTTGCATCAGGTGTTTATTACCAATCGCCATTTTATAAAGAGTTACGCGATACGGTTACTAGTAATGGAAATACGCGGGTGGAACTTAATAAGAACATAAAAAGTCAACGATCTATTCATTTCGTATTAGGTGGTGATTATCAGTTTCGTATGCTTTCACGCCCTTTCCGTTTGATGTCGGAACTTTATTATAAAAAACTTGACAACTTGATTCCTTATGATGTGGACAATATTCGAGTGGTGTATAATGGTCAAAACATGAGTAAAGGTTATGCTGCAGGTATGGATTTTAAATTGTTTGGTGAATTTGTACCTGGAGCAGATTCTTGGATAACACTCTCGCTGATGTCCACCAAGGAAACTATTTTAGGGCATACTATTCCCCGACCAACTGATCAGCGTTACAATGTCTCGCTGTTTTTTACCGACTTCTTTCCCGGAACAACACGTTGGAAAATGACGCTGAAAGCAGCTTTTGCAGACGGACTGCCTTTTGGTGTTCCTCATGGACATCTGGATGAACGTCCCTTTAGAGCACCTCCTTATCGCAGAGTCGATCTAGGTATGAACTATCGTTTACTGAATAACGAAGATCATCATTTACGCTCCGGCTTTTACAGTATGCTGAAAAATACATGGTTGGGCGTAGATGTCTTTAATGTGTTGGGTATTAATAATGTAAATTCCTATTATTGGATTACTGATATTACGAATAACCGTTATGCCATTCCGAATTACCTTACAGGACGCTTGCTCAATGTCCGTTTGTTGCTGGAATTTTAAACTTTTGAATGAATCGTGTGGATAAAAAATCTTCGAAATTTGCTCGTTCCATATTTTTTATATTCCTTTGTATGAAATATTAAAAACACAAACAAAAATGAAGATTTCGCATATTGAACACATTGGTATTGCCGTAGAAAGTATCCAAAACGTATTGCCTTATTTTGAAAACGTGTTAGGCTTGAAATGCTATAACATAGAAGAAGTTGCTGATCAGAAAGTGAAAACCGCTTTTTTGAAATGTGGTGAAGTGAAGTTGGAATTATTGGAACCAACATCTCCAGAAAGTACCATTGCCAAATATATAGAGAAACATGGACAAGGCATGCATCACATGGCTTTTTGCATTGAAGATGGAGTTGCTAATGCATTGGTAGAAGCAGAAGCTGCTGGTATTCGTTTGATAGACAAAGCACCTCGTCAAGGTGCAGAACAGTTGCACATTGCTTTCCTTCATCCGAAAAGTACTGTGGGTATTCTTACTGAGTTATGTGAACATTAAAAAATAAATGATATCTTAATCCCCTACTACTTTGGCAGGGGATTTTTTAGCTCATCAATTTTTTAGTTATTGTTCTCCGATGAAGATCTTGTTTTTGTTATTTTGTCAAAAGAACAAGAATGTAGTTGAGAGTAGAACATCCAATAATTATAAGTAGGGTACCAGATCTCAGATCTCCTTTAAATTTTGAAAATACCTCATCACGTAGAAAATTAATGACGACTACTTTGCATGTTCTATTTTCAAATATTGGTGTCCGGTAAAATTTGGAAAAGGTAGTTTAACCCACTTATATTCGTTATTTTGTGGGGTATCGTCTCTTGAATATAAATTCAAAGTCCCCTAAATTGTTAATTTTATAATTAAATCGGTTCAGTCGTTAAAGTTGTGGATTTAACAAATTGCGGTTATTAGAAATCGCCCATTTAATGCTTCTGTCGGAGTTAATCACTTATTTCAAGATAAACAAAGTAGAATCCAACACAGAAAGAGTATTATTTCATTATTTGGCTGAAATTCTATCAGAATATAGTGTTCCAAATAAAATATTACCTCTCATTCTATGTGACGCGGTGCGTTTCTTTTGTGCCGCGACGCGTCTTTTTCATGACGCACTGCATTTCTTTTATGACGCACTGCGTCATCAACTTTTATGGAGCAAGTAAAAATTTGAAAAACACGATCGAATCAATTCTTTGAAAGCAACGAGTTTATTTTACGGCCTGAGCCCTGAATCGTCAGTAAAATCAAAATAGTCAAGCATGCCTCTAGGTAGGAACGTGGACAGAATATCCTTATCGTTGATTGGTTTTCTTTGCATGAAGCAAAAGTAATATTTGATAGATTATTCAAAAAGGAACAATTTGTTAAATCCCCAACTTTATCGACTGAGCCATTAAATCTTCGGCTGTTCGGTAAAAATGCCTCAAAATGAAATCCGGATAAGTCTTTCTTTTCTAAAGAAAGAACTTGCTAAAAGAAACACAGCCTTTTTATGCTATAAGATCACTTATATTTTATGTACAGACGGCTGTCCGCTAAATCATCGGTTATCGTGATGGGGAATTTTACGGACATCAAATAATTTTCAAACTCGATCATATAAAAAGCAGGAGAAACATGTGTTATATCTTTCTCCTGCTTGATGATTTCTATAAATAGGAACCTATTTATTCTGCCTGTGCTTCTTCGTAGTGTTTTTTCACTTCGTCTGCTGTTTCGGGATTGTTTGTTGTGATGAAGTCTGCACCTACGTTATTAAATTCTATGATATCTGATTTAGAATCGAGAGTCCAAACATTTGCAGTCATGCCGAGATTATGAGCATCTGTAATCCATGTAGGGTTTGCCCTAAATTGAGCTGCAGTGTAATCGAGTCCGGATATACCCAAGTCGTGAAGCTGTTGGGGAGTCATATCGCCATTTAAGTAAGAAACTTTAGCTGTTGGGTCGAGTTCAACGAGCTTTTTGCAGATGTTTAGACTAAAGGCGATATATTCTACGCGGTTTTCCATTTGAAACTCTTTTACTCTGTTTATGACAGCTTCGGCAGCAGCTAAGCCACGTTCGCTAGAAGTGTGCGTTTTGATTTCAATGATGAGCTTAGTCGGACTTTGAGATGAACTCAGAAGATACAGAAAGTCATCGAGTTGAGGCATCGTTTCTCCATTGGAGAGTGTTAGAGCGTAGCAATCATCATAAGAAGAAGTTTCAATGGTAACGCCGTTCAAAGCCGCATCGTGATTAATCATGAGGTGACCGTCAGTGGTAATCCAAACATCCGTTTCAGAACCGTAAAATCCCATGTCCATCGCTTTTTGAAGGGATTCGATGGAATTTTGGGTTTTGTTATCCAAAATAGACCAGTAGCCACGGTGAGCAATAACTTTAGAACCGGCAGGTAAGGTCTCTACAATTTGGAAGTTATTTGTAGCCAGATATTGTTCTTGCCCATTACGGTTAACATAGATTGTGTAGATACCGCTGGTTAAATTGGAAGGTAAAGTAATACTCAGGCATGAATCGGTAATTGTAGTTGGAGAGAGAGTTGCCACGACAACATTGTCTTTGCCTGGGTTATAAATAACAATCTTGTCTCCGTTCTGAAATCCTTTTCCTTTAATATCAAAATTGGATGCTGCTTTTACTTGATATCCTCCGTCGATGCTGACATCGGTAATCATGTCAGGCACTGCATTGTCCTGCAGATCCTTAATCTCTGTCCAAAGTTTTCCAATTTGATCTTCATCAAGAGCACTGCTGTAAATTCGAGCCAGAACAATATCTCCGTTCCATGCAGCAGTTGCATTGGAAGTACCATCTGGATCTGCTCCGATTGCAAACCATGTAGAACCTGCAGCGGGAAAATTAAAGTTACCTGGAGCATCTACAGATGCTTTTAATTCACCGTTTACATAGATATAAGCTCTTTCTTCTGCTTTATTCCAGACTCCTACAATATGATAAAAGACCTTTTGTTGAGGCACAACACCACTTGTGGTCCAGCGCCAGGTACTTGTACCGTTTGTGGATACATTAGGTAAAAAACAGAGTTCGTTTTGTCGATCTCCTGAAATAGTGGTCACTAGAAATCCTGTACCTCCTGCCTGCATGGAACTGAATGGCTTGCATTCCTGATTGGGAATGGTTCCGGGATAGTCTGCCATAACCACGGCTTCAAGTGTATGCCCATTTGACAGTAGGTTACGGAAGTTTTGGTTATTAGTGTAGTCCATTTTGTAGAAACCGGAAGCTGTTCCGGCCCAAGTGTTGTTAAAGTGACCTACATAACGCTTATAAGTAGAATTATAATAGGTATTTACGTTGCTCCCAATTCCTACGGTTTCAATGGTATTGCCCATGGGCGAAACGTCTTTAGCGGTACCGTCGTAATTGAAAACGACGTCGAGCATATCTGCCACAGGAGCTACGGTCTTGTCAACATACGTAATCGTGGTAAAACCCAAATATTGCTTGTCACCATTGCGGTCAACGTATACTCGATAAGTGCCATTGGCAATGGCTTTTGTGATTTCAATGTATATACCCGAATTGTTGGTGGTGGCGTCAAAAGTAGAGGTCAATTCGTTTCCTGAAGTCGTGTAGAATTCAATTTTGTCACCTGTTTTAAATCCGGTACCGTCAATTTGAATGAATGTTCCTTTTTCAAATTGGTAGCCTGTTTCCAAATTAACGCCCGAAACCAGATCAGGAATTGGGTTATCTTCATATTTCTTTACATCACTCCAAAGAGCAGAAACCTGTTCATTATTAAGTGGGGTACTGTAGATCCTTGCCAAAACGACATCACCGCACCAGGCAGCTTCACCACCTGAAGTTGTGGCATCGCAACCAATACCAAACCAATTGGCACCGTCACTGGGAAATTTGAAATTGCCCGGAGCGTCTACGGTGTTCATTAATTGTCCATCTACATATATTTCAGCTTTTCCTTCGGTCTTGTTCCATACACCAACAAGATGATAAGAAGTCTTAGATTCTGGGATAATGGTGCTTGTTGTCCAGCGCCATGTGCTTGATCCAGTTTCTGTAATATTTGGAAGGAAGCACCATTCGTTTTGGTGTGAACCTCCAATGGATGTGACCATAAATCCGGTACCGCCGGCCTGCATTGAGCTGAAAGGTTTACACTCCTTGTTAGGTATAGTACCAGCAAAGTTGCCCATTACGACCATTTCCAAAGAATGCCCGTTTGAAAGTAGATTTTTAAAGTTTTGATTTGTGGAATAGTCCATTTTATAATAGCCTGTAGGAGTTGCGGCCCACGTGTTTTCGAAACGGGCGACGTAGCGCTGATAGGTCTTGTTGTAATAGGTACTTAGACCTAGGCCGGAGATGGTTTCAATCGAGTTAGACATGGGGGAAATATCAGTTGCTGTGCCATCTTCGTTAAATTTCACGTCAAACATGTCGGCAACTGGTTTTTCAGAATGATCGTTAATCTTAATGGTGGAGACGCCCAAATCTTGTTCTTGAGAATTGCGACTGACTGCAATCCGAAAAGTTCCACTGTTTAAAGTTTGTGGTAGCTTTACGCTTACTCCTTGATCTGTAATGGAGGCATCAATTTTATATTCAGTAGCGTCTTCATTTGTACTACGGATGATAATTTTATCCCCATCCTGAAAACCTGTTCCACCAATTTCAATTGTGCTGCCTGGATCTACATTATATCCAGAGGAAAGACTGATATTGGTAATAAAATCTGCCGGTTTTTCTGCATCTATTCCGGAAACGTTGCTATAGAGTGCTGCAACTTCATTCTGTGAAAGTGCTTCACTGTAAATACGAGCAACAACAACATCGCCAATCCATCCTTGTGCACCACCATTCGCACTGGGATCACAGCCAAGAGCAAACCAATAGCAGCTGGAATTTGGGAATTTAAAATTACCCGGAGCATCGACGGAGTTCATCAGTTTTCCATTGACATATATTTCAGCTTTTTCTGTTGTCTTATTCCAAACACCGATAAGGTGATAGTAAGCTTTCGCTTGAGGAACAATACCGCTGGTAGCCCATCGCCAAGTGCTTGAACCTGTTGTCGTAACGTTCGGAAGGAATGTCCATTCATTTTGACGGGTTCCAGAGATGGTAGAAACTAGGAAGCCTGTACCGCCGCCTTCGTGAGAACTGAAAAATTTTGCTTCTGCATTAGGAATCGTTTCTCCATAGTCCGCCATTACAATAGCCTCCATAGAGTGTCCCTGTGCAAGCAAATCTTGAAATTTTTGATTTTTAGAATAGTCAACCTTGTAATAACCTGTTGGAGTGCCTGCCCACGGATTGTCAAATCGAGCGACGTAACGTTGATAACCATTATTGAAATAAGTCTTAAGCCCAGTTCCTGAAATGGTTTGAATGGTGTTTGCCATGGGCGAAATATCTGTGGCCGTACCATCTGCATTAAATTGTACATCGAGCAGATCTGCTTCTGGCAGCGTTACATATTTTATACTGTCAATTTCGGAATAGGCTGCACTGTAAAGCCTTGTGCCGTCCTTACTGTAAAGAGAAATAATGGTCTTGTTTTGTTCCAAGACAACACTATCAAGTTTGTCGGCGGTTGTTCGGTAAACGATATCACTACCTTTATATACGTACACATGTTGTGTTGCAGCAAAAGTGTTTATGACCAATCCAAAGAAGCCAATGAGCGCTACAAGCACTTTCAAAAATAAATGGTTTTTCATATTAACTTCTTATTTGATGATTTTCTGGGAAAAAATATGATTATCGGTTACTACCTTTACAAGATATACGCCAGTAGGTAGTGATGAGAGACTGTGTGAAGTTGACTTAGTTTGAGGAGCAAATGTTGTAATTTCTGTTCCTGATGCATTAAAGATCGTGACTTTGTTGATAGTCATCATGCATTTGATGTTAAGATTAGTTCCGTCTAACGTAATACCGATTAGGTTGTTTTGAAGTTTTTTAATACCTGTCGTAGAGCGTTGAAAACATGTAAAGTAATCAAAATCAGCAATGGGAAACGTTGTTACCGTTCCGCTTTCGGTTGTTACACTCATACCATTGCTGTTGAACGCAATTTTTTGTACATTTTGCGAAGAGCCAATCGGCTTGATGTTTAAATCTTTGTACACGTAGATGTCCCGTGCCTCCAGTGTCACTGAAGAGAGCATGACAAACATCAACATGGAGATTAATTTAGTTTGTTTCATAACTTTTTCATATTAAGAGTAATTGTCTTTTCATTATTGCCAGATATCCTGTGGAGTGCCTTTTCAAAGTATTTTCTGAACAAAGTTATGAAAAAAAATATAAATGACAAGTTTTGTATTAATTTGTTTCCATTTTGTCATGATATTTTAATGGAGAAAGACCTTTATTCGATTTTAATAAAGAGAGGAAATAGGTGTTACCAAAAATGTGATTTTTTGGCAGCATTTTGATTTTAAAAAAATGAAGGCGGTCCCTTGCAAAAAATTAAAATTTGAAGTAGATGATAGACCTGTGAAAAGTCATGTCTCTTCAAAGAAAATTAGTGGCAGCATTTATAAATAAGCAGAGCGAAGAAGGCGAAATCACCAACCTGTTTGTGACCATCCCGCAGCAGCGTACCATTGTGTTTTTTTGAAAGCTTCGTTAAAATTCAAAAATGCGGGAGATTGTGTATATTTGTTTTGCGGAATGAACATAGAAACCCCACAGTAGGTATTTTTATCCACTTGAGATAATATGGCGCGAGAACCTTTTTGTGCATAGTAAAAATTGTCAGATGCTTTTTGGTAGATCACGCATTTGTCAACAATTGTTCTCCAAGATGCATAATCGGCTTGCGGCAGAATCTTGTTCATAACGGAAGACATATCATAGAAATTTGGATAACCGGTAGTTTCAAAATCGATATATCCATTAAATCCGGTTAAGTCAACAGAACTTTTGTTGCTGATGGCTTTTGTGATTATTTTACTTGTGGCTGCTGCAAGATCTTCGAGTCCTGACGTTTTAATAACAGAAAAGATGCAGCCTTGATCGGTGTAATAGTTTTTAGTGTCTGGGTTTTCCATTACATCATAATAATAGGTATCTACCATTTTATTGATACTATCGTCGGATGCTGGATATGCAAAGAAACCATTACGAATTTGGTCCCAGTATACACAGCCGTAGCCAGAAGTAGTAGCTGGGCTTGCCACGATATAGTCCGTGGCATTACGAAGTGCGTAAGCTACTTCAATGGACTGCATTGTGCAGGCATCAAAGAAAATATAATCAAGGTGTACGTTACTTTCTATAATGGCATTTGCTAAATCATCTATTTCCATTTGTGGCCCGATTTGGCCTGTTGCTGTTCGATCATTCTGCATATCTCCATTTTCGCCGGTATCAACGCCGAAAGCTTCTGTGGAACGAAATGAATTGCTGGCTGTATTGCTGCTGGTCTGCGTTAAAGAATTGAAACTGCTGATATTTGGCAACCAGCAAGTGCCGTGTGACCATAATACCAAACCATAGCTTTTTGAGGGACAGTTTGTTTTCATTACCGTGAGAGCATCCAATAGTGTAGTGGGGTCTGTAGAACTTACGTCTGTGCCGTAACTTTTTAAGAGCTGAGAATAACTTTTCCCATTAGAAGATTTATAAAAGCGATAGATTCGAGGTTTATTTGCGTCTTGAATAAAGAGAACCACGTTGTCTTTTGTGGATTGCATATATTGTATTCCAAAAGTTATTTCTGAGGAATCCGCTTTTGAAGCCCCGTAAGCCCCTAAACTGTTCCGGGCTGCGATATAAATGAGTACAGTGCGACGATATTTTGGTTCGTTGGAATTTTCTTCATGATGGTCGTCTTGGCATCCAGTTAGTGAGACTGAAAATAAAAGAACAAATAGAGTTAGTAAATAGGATTGTTTCATATGGATACTATTATTCCTGCAAATTTAATGATACTGTTTAAATTGAGAAACGAAAAGGATCTGATTCTTGATCGCTTTTTATTTTATTAATGTATGGGTGGATGTTGTTTCTCTCAAATGTATTGTGAGAGAATGAAATACATTTGTTGACGTATGTTAGATTTTTATAAACATAGAGGTTTAAACTATTTCATTTGAGGCTAGTCTTAGAAATATAAATTCGGTACGGATTGATGACCGAACAAAATTTATTATAGAACAACAAATTCATTAAAACGATTAAGACAATGAAGAAATTATTTGTAATGGTCTCTGCTCTCTTTTTGATGAGCATGGTTCCCGCACAGTTAAGTGCACAAGAAAATGGTGATGGCCAACCTTCTGAACAAGTTCAGAAGAAAGATCGTCCAAAGATGGATCCTGCTAAAATGGCAGAAAATAGAGCCCAGCGTATGGCAAAGGAGTATAATCTCACCAGTGAGCAACAGCAAAAGCTCGTAGCTCTTTTTAAAGAAGAGATGCAGGATCGTAAAGGCGGTCATCGTGGCGGCTTTCGTGAGATGAGTAAAGAGCAACGCGACAGTATGCAAACTGCTATGAAAGCTCACAGAGAGAAATTGGAAACAGGCCTGAAGAAGATTCTAACATCGGAGCAGTATGCCCAATATTCAAAAGATGCAAAAGCACGTATGGAAAAAATGCGTGAACAGATGCAGCAACGTCGTGATGGCAATCATCCAGCAGAAAACGAATAACCATCTGCAGCGTCAGCTATTAAAATAAATTAGTTGAAACCAAGTTCTGAATGTTTTTTAATCGTTCGGGCTTGGTTTTTTATGGTTGTTTGTATGTTTTTTCCGTAAATCCTATTGGGTATATTTTGAAACGAAAATAATAGGTCTGTAAGAAGCCCTTCTGTCAGATTGTTTGCAAAAAGACAGCATGTCCGTCAATACGAAAAAACAAAGAAGAAATCTTTGAGTTGTCTGCATTTTGTACTATCTTTGCAATAGCAAACGAAATTTTGGAAGAATGAAAATCGTACGATGGATGATATACCTGTGCGTGGCATTGTCATGGGGAGCATGTAGTAACAATAAAACAAAACAAGTTTCTGAGGCTGCAGCCGATACTTTACCTCCTGATGAAAATATACGTCATGGCATTGTTCAATTAGAACGTTCACATGTAAACGACACCGTAACCTGGCGGGGAAAAGTTTATCACTATGATATCGTAAGGGAGCCGGATGCTTCTCTACCTCAGGTAAAAGATGAGGAGTCTGGCAGTATTTTTTCAGATAATCATATTGATTTAACAATAACTTGTGGAGGGAAGCCGATTTTTCAGAAGAGATTTCAGAAAACGTCGTTTAGTAGCTTCCTCGATGCTGGGTTTCGCCGGAAAGGTATGTTGGAAGGCTTGGTTTTTGATACCACGGTACCTGAAGGTCTTCGTTTTGCCACAAGTATTTGTTATCCCCGTAGTGATCTATATATTCCATTGGTGATCATTATTGGTTCGGATGGAAAAATGAGTATTCAAAAGGATCAAATTCTGGATGCCTCAGAGTCGGAGGACGATGGAGAGAGCATTTAAAGCAATTAAACTAGAGTAAATATGAAAAAGTTATTCTTATTAAGTATGATGTTGCTGGCTTTTAGTTTTTCAGTGAAGCTGGAAGCGCAAGAGGCTGGTAACAGTCAATCTACGGTTCAAAAGGAAACAGAAAAGCAGGTTGAAGAAACTACTAAAACCATGTCCAAGCAATATGGACTGAATGAAGATCAAACAAATGCATTGAGACTTCTGAATGCGAAGCGTGCAAAGGATTTGGCCGAAGTTGACAGCTCTTATGATATAAAAACTGCGAATGCCCTACAAAAGGCTGAAGTGAAAAAGATAAAAGCTGAAATACAGGCTAATTATGATGCGATGCTGAAAGATCTTTTTTCAGAAAAGCAGTATCAAAAGTATTTGGAAGATGTGGCTTCTCAAAAAGAACAGATTAGTGGTAGTGTAAATTGGATGGCCAATATAGTTACCCGCATGTTAGGTGAAAATAATGTCAATGTTTTGGGATGGAATGGAAATATTTCCGATTCGCTTTCGATCGCGCAGAAGGAAACGGATAAAATGGTAAAAAAATATAAGTTAGATAAAACGCAGGAAGAAAAATTGCAGGCTCTTAACATTGCGGAAGTTAGCGCAGAGATAGCTGAGCGTAGAAATATTTCTTTAGATAATGCTACACCTACTGAAATGGCAGAGAAGTCCCAGGATTTTATTGCATCTGCAAAGCGTCGATCATCTAATTATGAGCGTTATCTGAAAGAAATTTTGGATGAAAAGCAATATAAGAAATATACAAATTCAAGAAAAGTACAGGAAACGCGTAATCAGCGTTTTGGTGGATTTGGCGGATTTGGTGGACCTCCAATGTTCTAAATAAATATAAATGATTGAGGAGCGGTCTGAGAAAACTCATTTCTGCTGAGTTTTTTCGTCTTTATCGAGTTTAACGGAGCTGATGGATGACAGTAGTAATACGTATTTTGAAAATACCTTATTTGAGGAATTGCAGGAGAGTTTTTTCTGACTTAAATTTGCAAAGTCAACATCGAAGAAGGTATCTTGAATATTAAAACCACAGTTCGTTGATCAGTCAAATAAGCGTGGACATCTTTAAAAAGTTGTTCACGCTTATTTTCGTAATAGTCTTTTGACTGTCAAAATGTCAAAGGAGGGTATTATGAAATTTCATTACGTAGTGTTTCCCACGTGTTTGCTAAATCTTCCATGGAGTGAAATAGAAGGTTAGCTCCTTCGCAAAGTAGTTTTTTATCAGGTAGAGGTCCTGTGTTTACGGCAATTGTAAATATTTTTGCAGCAACAGCAGAACGAATTCCGAGAGGTGCGTTTTCAATGACGATCGCTTCCCATGGATGAATGCCGGCTTTGAAAAGTCCTTTCTGATAAGGTTCCGGAGAAGGTTTCCCGTGTTTGACGTCAAAACTTGTAACCATCAAATCTTTCTGAAAGATTTCTGGAAAATTTCGATTTAACCTGCCTAATAGGCTCAGTTGTCCGCTACCTGTTACCAAAACTGTTTGAAAACCGTCTTTTCGAACTTTTTCAACCAAATCTAAAGCTCCTTCTATTTTTTCTGCTTCTGGGTAGGAATTGAAAATACGGCATTTTTCCTGATAAATCGTTTTAAGTTCCTGGTCGGTGGCATTTCGTCCCCAAGTTCTTCGTGCCAGGAGGTTAATGGTTGATTTACCCGTTCTTCCTTCATATTCGTAGGCCTCTTCCAGACTCATGTCGAGATGAAATTTTGTGGCGGCAGCAGACCATGATTTAGCGTGATAAGGCATGGAGTTGAAGAGTACACCATCCATATCAAAAAGTACAGCTTTGAGCTGTAAGTGTTCAAAGCCGTACTTTTCAAAATATAGTCTTTTGTTTTCTTCGAACATTCAGAAAAACATTTAGATCTTAATTTAAACGTTCGCGGATAGCTTTGCTCTCAGCTTCATATCCCGGTTTGTTGAGTAAAGCAAACATATTTTTTTTGTAAGCTTCTACACCCGGTTGATTGAAGGCGTTCACTCCGAGAATAATCCCGCTGATTCCGCAGGCTTTCTCGAAGAAATAAATCAGTTGGCCGATGTAGTATTCGTTTATCTCTGGCATCACGATGCGGATGTTTGGTACTTCACCATCCACGTGCGCCAACTGTGTACCGAGTTCAGCCATTTTATTGACTTCGTCTACTCTTTTTCCTTCCAGAAAGTTCAGACCATCCAAATTTTCATCATCATGAGGGAAAAGCAGTTTATACTTGGTTTGACTTACGCTAATAACGGTTTCAAAAATAGAACGCTCGCCTTCTTGAATCCATTGCCCCATGGAGTGCAAGTCTGTAGTAAAGTCCACTGCAGCAGGGAAAATACCTTTATGTTCTTTGCCTTCACTTTCGCCGTAAAGCTGTTTCCACCATTCAGCCATGAAGTGTAGTTTCGGTTGAAAGTTGGCAAGTATTTCAATTTTCTTTCCCAAATTCTGGTAGAGTGCGTTGCGTACGGCAGCATATTCTGCACTGATATTATTTTCAATAGCAATCTTGCTGCTGGTGGCGTTTTCCATCTCTTTTGCGCCGGCTACGAGCTGGTCAATGTCAAAGCCTGCGCAGGCAATAGGCAGAAGGCCTACGGGTGTGAGAACTGAAAAACGTCCGCCCACATTGTCTGGAATGATAAAACTTTTATAACCTTCCTGATCTGCGGTGATACGTGCTGCGCCTTTGTGGGCATCAGTAATGGCCACAATCACTTTTTTTGATATGTCTTTGCCGCGTTGTGTTTCGCATTGTTTGCGGAGCAGGCGGAAAGTCAGGGCTGTTTCAGTCGTTGTTCCAGATTTGGAGATATTGATGACACCGAATTTTTTATCTTTTAAATAGGAGCACAATTCTGAAAGGTAATCTTCTCCAATATTGTTGCCCGCAAAGAGGATATTTGGGTTTTCGCCTTGATTCGTTAACCATTGGAAGCTGTTTTGCAGGGCTTCTATCACGGCGCGAGCTCCGAGATAGCTTCCACCAATACCTGCTACGACAATGGTATCACAATGTTCTCTCAGTGTTTTGGCGCAAGCTTTTACGTCGCTCAGAAAATCTGGTGTGATTGAGGAGGGCAGGTTGACCCATCCTAAGAAGTCGTTCCCTTTACAGGTCCCGTTTTCTAAGGCTTCCACTGCGGCTTTGGCTTTAGGCAAAAAACTTTCTACTGTGCCAGGCTTCAAGAAGGAAGTGGCTTTGGTAATTTCTAAACGAATATTTTCCATAACAATTGTTTTACTTTCTTTATAGTTTAACAGCCCTGCGGCCAGGGTAAAGATCTATCTGAATGAATCTGCTAGCAATTTAATTTCTATTACAGGTGAAATCCTTTCGTAGAGAATGTTATAAACGGCGTCGAGGATAGGCATGTTTACATGAAAAATCTGGTTGATATCTTTTAAGCATTTGGCTCCGTAATATCCTTCTGCAATCATTTCCATTTCTATCTGTGCACTTTTTACGCTATAGCCCTTACCAATCATGTTACCGAAAACGCGGTTACGGCTGAAATTGGAATAACAGGTTACGAGGAGGTCTCCCAGATAAACGGAATCGTCAATATTTCTATTAATAGGGAAAATGGCCGAGAGGAAACGTTTCATTTCCTGAACAGCATTGGATACCAATACAGCTTGAAAATTATCTCCATATTTCAGTCCGTTACAGATCCCGGCGGCGATGGAGTAAACATTTTTAAGTACGGAGGTATATTCAATACCGATAATGTCAGTACAAATTTTCGTTTTGACATAAGGGCTCGACAGTAGTTCTGCAACGAGTTTTGCATTGGTCTGGTTGACACTTCCGATGGTGAGATAGGTCAGTCTGTTGAGTGCCACTTCTTCAGCATGGCTTGGCCCTCCGAGTACCAAGATATTTTCTTCTGGCACACTATACATTTGTCTGAAATAATCAGAGCAGACCATGTTCTCGTCCGGTACGATACCTTTGATCGCTGTCACCACGAGTTTATTATTAATTCTTTCGTGGAGTTTTTTGAGGTGGCTTTTGAGATAGGGTGAAGGTGTCACAAAAATTAGGGTATCCGATTTGGTGACAATTTCGTTGATGCTCGAACTGAAGAAAATTTTTTTTATGTCGAAATGTACACTTGTCAGATATGCCGGATTATGTTCCAGTCGCATAAAGTCTTCAATTCGGTCATTGCGGCGTATATACCAGTTGATGTGGTCTGTTTTGTCCAAAAGCATTTTGGCGATAGCTGTTGCCCAACTACCACTGCCAATGACTCCGATGTTTCCACAATCTGTCAAAGCTTACTCCTTAAAAATTATATATAAGTTTTCAAATAGTCGTTTTATGATAATTTTTCCAACCACGCATTCACTTCGTCAACAGAAGGTTTTTGGAGTTCCAATTTAAACTTCTTCAGAACTTCGCCAATTTCCATCTGAATTTTTTGGGGATTGACGTCTTTCATTTCGCAGACTGTATTGTAGCCGCATTTTTGTAGAACGGGAATGAGTTCTTCTTGAATACCCAGAACCGTATATTTTTCGTTGGAGTCTTTCAAGGCCTTTTTTTCGGGGCGCATTTGGGGAAAAAGGAGAATTTCCTGAATGGTGGTTTTTCCTGTCATGAGCATCACGAGGCGGTCGATGCCGATTCCAATACCACTGGTTGGAGGCATACCATATTGCAAGGCCCGCAGGAAGTCCTGATCAATAATCATGGCTTCGTCGTCACCTTTGTCGGCTAGCGTCATTTGGTCCATGAAGCGGTTTTCCTGATCGATGGGGTCGTTGAGTTCGCTATATGCGTTGGCGAGTTCCTTTCCGTTTACCATCAGCTCAAAACGTTCTGTCAACCCGGCTTTGGAACGGTGCATTTTTGTGAGAGGAGACATTTCTACTGGATAATCTATAATAAAGGTAGGTTGAATAAACGTGCCTTCGCAGAATTCTCCGAAAATCTCGTCAATGAGTTTGCCTTTGCCCATGGTGTCGTCAATATCCATATTGAGTTTATGGCACACTTCGCGAATTTCTACTTCATCCAGATTGTTCAGGTCGTAGCCTGTTTTTTCTTTGATGGCGTCCAGAATGGGAAGTTTGCGGAATGGAGCTTTGAAGCTGATCGTTTGTCCGTCTATTTCGCGTTCCATTTTTCCGTTCACGGCGATGCAGATGGTTTCGAGCAGCTTTTCCGTAAATGACATCATCCAATTATAATCCTTATACTGCACGTAGAGTTCCATGCAGGTAAATTCTGGATTATGGGAGCGATCCATGCCCTCGTTGCGAAAGTTTTTACCAATTTCATAAACGCCTTCAAAACCACCCACAATTAATCTCTTGAGGTACAGTTCTGTAGCGATACGCATATACATATCCGTACTGAGGGCATTGAAGTGTGTGATGAAGGGGCGTGCAGAAGCGCCACCGGGGATGTTTTGTAGAATAGGGGTTTCTACCTCTGTATATCCGGCGCCATCAAGAACGCTGCGCATGGTGGAGAGCACCTTGGCGCGTTGCTGAAAAATATCTTTGACTTCCGGATTCACAATCAGGTCGACATAGCGTTGACGGTATCTCATCTCCGGATCCTCAAAGGAGTCGTAAGTCTTCCCATCTTTTGTCTTCACGATGGGTAGTGGCTTCAAACTCTTGCAGAGTAATGTGAGTTCTTGGGCATGAACAGAGATTTCTCCCGTTTGCGTGCGAAAAAGGAAACCTTTGATGCCAATAACGTCACCCAAGTCCAGTAAACGTTTGAAAACTACATTATAGAAATCTTTATTTTCACTGGGGCAGATGTCGTCGCGGGTAATATAAACTTGAATGCGTCCTTTGGAATCTTGTATTTCTGCGAAACTGGCTTTACCCATTACGCGTTTGCTCATGATTCTACCGGCAATGCATACGGTGCGTACTTCTTCTTCGTCTTTAAAGGATTCTTTGATATCTGTCGAAAAAGTGTTGGTTGGAAACTCTGCTGCAGGGTATGGATTAATACCCATTTGTCGGAGTTCGTCCAAACTTTTCCGTCTGTTTATTTCTTGTTCGCTTAAATCTAAAACGTTCATTTTTATATGTTCTGCGTTATGTCCCTGCAAAATTACGAATTCTTTCTGACGTGACCAACCCGAGTGACAAATAACAAAAATTGAGGATGAGTAATCTGCTTTTCATTTTTTTTGAAAAGCCTGATAGGATGTTTTTTGAGATTAAAAATGTTGAGTTGGGTCTGTCGAAGGATATAAGACAAGTCATGGGCAGATTGTGTAATGAAATTTGTAAATGTATTGTTGCAGGTGATAAAAGTTACGTTTGGGTTGATTCAACGTAAGTACATAAATAGCCCATACTACGATGGCGAAAGCACTGAACTTTGAATACCCTATCTCTCTATGGCGATATTAAAATAGGTATAAACATTAGTGGCGTAAATGGCGTGATCCATTCTTGTGACCTGTTTCAAAGAAGTTTTTGTGACATCAACCATCTCTAGAAAACCAGAAGTTGTTTTGAATTTTTATCGAATTTGAAAGAGTTTCAGACTATTATTTTTCTAAAAATTCAAAACACCTTCTCAGTTTACTGTATCCTGATTGATGTCTATTTGGTGATAGGAAATTATTCGAGATGAATTGCAGTTGGACTCATTTTGAATGTCCCAAATATACAAGAATGCTGTAGGGTACTTTATAACTTGAGATTTTTAACTCATAGGGGTCTTCTTTCTTAAACCTATTTTTTGAATAGCTTTGGGATAAAGATCAGAGCCTCCTTTCTCATGGTGTAGCCACTATGATCGCCTGAAACTTCCTGATATTCATTGCTGTAACCTAAACTGTCGAGGTAAGTATGGAACTTTTGTGCCCCATTAATTCCACTATCAATGCTGCCAATGCCTATCCAATAAAGTTTCGGCGGTATGGCAAACTGACGAGCAAGTTTACCTTGTAGATCGCTGTAAACCAAAGATTTATTTTCGTCTTCTTTCGTAATAAACCCGGAAAATAGACCTACATAATCAAACAATTTGGGATATAACTTTGATAGATGGGCTGCATGAAATGCCCCCATTGAAAAACCGGCAATCGCACGACCAGATTTTTTGGTGACGGTGCGGTAAATATGGTCAATATAATCTACTATTTCCGGAAAGTATTTCTCGTAGGTACCATCACCATTTCTGGGAAAATTTCGCATCGGAGGCATCATCCAACCATAACGATCGTAACCTGGTGCAGCATCTTGATCCAGTTTGTTGTTGGGCATCACTACAATCATCGGCTCAGCTTTACCTTGGGCGATAAGATTGTCCATAATTTGTGCAATACGTCCATCTTCAGGCCAATCTTCCTCATCACCGCTAAAACCGTGCATCAGGTAAAGTACAGGATAATGTTTTTTATGGCGTTCATAACCATGCGGTGTATAGACAACCATACGTCGTTCGTGGCCTACTGCCTGGCTGGGATACCATAGGCGTGTCATACTGCCATGAGGTACATCATTATTTTGATAGCATTCTGACTCGGGGCCGGGAACAATGAACATGCTGTAACGAACGCGATAGGAGTAGGTGGTATAGGCGTTAGCGGGATCAATGAAACGAGTGCCATCCACGATGAAAGCATAAGAGTAACACTCCGGATTGACAGGTTCCGGTGTCGTATAGGTCCAGATACCCTCTTCATCCTTTTCTAATGGTTTCAGGCCACAAGCCAAACTCTTAACCCATACGGACTTTGCTTGTGGAGCATGTAGACGAAAGGTAACACGATGATTGGCATCAATGTAAGGTGAAAAAGGAATGGAATCGCTTTCCCAAAGGTAGAAAGGTGCTGATGTTACCTGTGCCGTAACGGGAAAGAAGAAAAGCCATATAAATACTCCTGTTATAAAAAGTTTTTTCATTAGTTTGTATATATTGTATCTATATAACGACTTTATATAGGATTTATTTTTCTTTGAGAGTGAATTCGAACGATGATTTTTTAATGAATCGGTTTTGGAATTAGGAATAGGACAAACGGAAATCTAAAAACGAACTTATTTGAAATTGCTAAAATAGAAGCAACTGTCGCGACTATTTAAAGTCAAAAACAAAGCGAACTGCTGTTTTAATTGTATTTGTATCAGGAGCTAAAAGAGCAGATACCTTAAATTGAAGGATCAATTTATGATGCATAGAAATGATGAAAAATGGAATGTTTAAAAAATAATTGGCAAAATAATTGGCAAAATGAAAGTACGGATCATTCCACAAGAGTAATGAACAATCTCAATGATAATCCCCCGAAGAGTGAAGTATGTACTCCATTTATTCTAATCAGAAGACATCTATATAATAAGGTAGACGTATTTTTATTTTTTAACTGAAAAAATCCACTATTTTAGGTGCGTTTTATTTTTGTTAGCTCAAAAAATGCTGATAGACTTGTTGAAAATAGATATTTTTGACTATATTTGCAACGTAATTGTTCCTAATGAAAAACATGAATTAATAAAAAATATGAAATTAAAAAGACTTCTATTTGTTGCGTCGATTTTTCTTGCCATGGCGTCGTGCACAGACAAGGTCGATGAAAGCGACTTGTACACCTTTAAAGGTGAAACGGCTTACAGTTATCTCGAAAAATCAGATAATTGTACTGATTTTGCGTATATTTTGTCGGTTGTAAAACTGAGCAAAAAATCAAAATCAACTATTTCCGAATTACTTTCTGCTCGCGGAAATTATACGGTTTTTGCTCCTACCAATGAGGCTATTCAATCCTATTTGGATTCTCTTTTTCAGAAAAAAGGATATGATATTACTCAGATTCCGGATACTGTTGCAGAATTTATTGCGAAAAACAGCATTATTGATAATGGAGATGCCAATGCTTATCTTTCCACTGATTTTCAGGTAGGTCCGTTAGGTCTTACCAATATGAATAACCGCTATATTCAGATTAATTACGGCAATGCTGGAGACGGATCTTTGATTACTTACGTAAATACGAGTTCAAAGATTGTCAAATCAGATATGAAAGTGTATAATGGCGTCGTTCACACCGTAGATCATGTGATGAACATGAGTAGCTCTACCTTGCCCGATTTGCTCAAACATGTTGACAATATGCGTATCTTCTCTAAGATGCTTGAATTGACAGGTTGGGACGATTCCATGGTGCAATATCTGGATGAATATTATGAATATAATCATCCGTTGGAAGGTTCCATTGACCCTGGAAATACTAGCGGAGGAGAAGTGGGACCGAGTCCGGAGCACCGTTTCATCGGTTATACGGCCTTTATTGAGCCTGATAGCGTATTTGAAAATCAGTGGGATATTCCAGCTCCAAATGTAGTGAATGGAAATGTAACTAACTATGATGAAATTGTTTCCCAGTTTATTGAGAAATGTAAGGCAGCCTATCCGAATGCTACCAGCGATGATTTAACGAGTCAGAATAATGCGGTTAACCAATTTGTTTCCTATCATCTTTTACCGGAGCGTATCACGTACAACAAATTGGTGATTCATCATAATGAAATGGGATATTCCTGGAACAATCCTTCTGACCTTAGCATTGATTGTTACGAGTATTATGAAACGATGGGTCGGCCGCGTCGCATGGTGAAACTGACGGACGGTTCACAAACTGCCGGAAAGCGTATTAACCGCCATTGCACATACGATGATGATTTCTTTGGAACGTATAAGGAAACATCCTGTGACCGTGTAGGTGCTCTTATTTCAGAAAGTAACGGTTCGTTTACGACGAATGCGCTCAATGGATTCTACTATCCGATTGATCAGGTACTTGTTTATGATGACGATGTTCCAAATAAAGTGCTTAATGAGCGTTTGCGTTTTGATTTTGCTTCTATTTGTCCGGATTTGATGACAAATGGTATGCGTCGTGTAGAGGACAACCGTTGGAGATTTATTCCTTCCGGTTATCTGTCCACATTCTGGTACACAGAGGATACCAAATGGAGATATGTGCCTTATTGGGATTCAGGTAACTATAACCTGCAGGGAGATGAAATTAACATCATCGGTCAGTACGACTTTACGTTCAAATTACCTCCTGTACCTTATGAAGGAACGTGGGAGTTGCGTATCTGTGCACCTGAAATCATGCACTTTGGAATGTTCCAAGTATATTTGGGTACGAACAAAAATAATTTGTCGCCTATCGGACTTCCCCTTGACTTCCGTCTTCCTTCCAGTAGTCCTATCATTGGATGGGAAGCTGATACGCGTGATATTACACAAAATACTGAAATCGATAAGACTATGCGTAACCACGGATACATGAAGAATTGTATGCATGATGGTGGCCCTAACGGAGGAAATCCTGTCGTGGTGCCCATGCGTGCTGCAACAGGCGATTATATTCGCTTGCGTAAGATTCTGTGGGATGGTGTGATGACTCCCGATAAGACTTATTATGTTCGTATTAAGTCTGTACTTGAGAATACCAGAACTTGCTGTATGCTTGATTACTTTGAGTTTGTTCCCAAGCATGTTTTCAATGGTGTGAATCCGGAGGATCCATGGTGATCAAAAGATCAAACCGATAATAAAAATGCCGACTGTTTCAGCCGGCATTTTTATTTTGTTTGGTCTGTTGCGGAAAGAATAAAGTTGTCCGGTAAAAAACGGACAAGTCCTATTAATTGCTTTATTCATGGGGTTTTCAAAAGAAGCCCTTGTATTTTATCATAAAATAATGGAGAGAAAAGAGGTGCTGTTCTAGAAAGTACGCTGTCAAATAGCAGGTATGAAGGGCACTGAAAGCGCCCATTACCGGCAAAAAACTAAAACAACCTCAACAAACTTCATTCATTTTCATCTTTGCCGGCGACTGGAATGCTCCTCCATAAAGACCTTCAATCAATTTTCTGTAGAGCCTCGGCGTGCCTCGTTTCGGAATGGGAAAGGTACAAGAAACCAAAATATATTTATGACAAAAGGATGTATTTGTGAATGCCGGAAATACCCTATCTCATTCGGCTCCGGGGTAGTAATAAACCTCATCGATAGTTACATTTTAATAAATAATAACAAGGAGGAGGAGAGGGGCTAACCAATAAAAAAGTATCTTTGTGTAAGACTCTCATGAAAAACTGTATAGAACAAAAATCATTCAGATAATGAAAGTAGAAAAAAACATTTTAGAGCATATTTTTCGGTATAGCCAAGTTTATGGCAATATGGATTTGATTATTGCAGATGGATTACGGCATGAATATTTTAGCAACAGAGCCTATAATGTAACGGCGCGAGCTTCGGTATGCCTTTGTACAAAAGGTGAAGCGGTGTTCAAGGTGAATGGTTCGAATCTTCATATTCAGCGGAATGATTTGTTGGTTGTACGTCCGGACTCAGTGATTTCCACTTTGAGTATTTCGGGAGATTTTGATCTGAGTCTCATTGTGGGGACGCACCATTTTTTTATCCGAAAAATTTTTTACAGTAAATCCATATCACTAGCAGACATGATGCGTTTTATCAGCCAGCATCCTGTATTGCATTTGTCGGAACCTGATACCTCATTTTTCCAAAATACGCGGAAATTGATTTTGCAGACTATTCTATCGAAAAATGATAAATTTAAAGATGAAATCCTTTATAGTTTGTCATCATCATTAATGATGTGGATTAGTGGGCAAATTTCTTTTCAGATGCAAACGGTGCCTATTGTTTTGACCCGCAATGATGAGATCATTATGAAATTTCTTAATTTATTGAAGGATCATTATAAGATAGAACATCGTTTGGATTATTATGCAGATCAGCTATGTGTTACGGCAAAGTATCTTTCTGTGGTATGCCGTAAAGTTACTAAGCATTCTGCCGGTAAGATGATTGTTTATGCCATTATTGGGGAGGCCAAGCGTTTATTGTTGGAGTCCCATCTCACGGTGTCTCAAGTAGCTGGGGAATTAGGTTTTCCCAATCAGTCCAGCTTCGGTAAATATTTTAAAAAGGAAACGGGCATTACGCCTTCACAGTTTCGTCAGTCCGTATAAAGGAGACTAAAAGTATGGTGGTGATGCAGATGTTCAAATATTGACCGTCGTCAAAATTTCTTTTCCAGCGATCTTCTGCCAGGATGCCTTTTTGCAATTGTTAAAGTCCAATGAACAAAGGACTACAGATATTCACGGTGTGGCATCAAAAGGTATCTATACAACCTTCCGCGTGTCGCAAAGAGAGACACGCGGAAGAAATTTGGAATCACGCTCGTCCGTTGAAGAACAGACGTAAATATATCAAGGATTTTGAAACAGAATTTTAGAGGAGATCGTATTAAATGCCCCCTCGGTACCTTGGCGCATGAGTACATTGGCATTGTCCCAAGTCGTGTCCAATCCATCGCCAATGTAAGCCAGGAAGATGACGCGTATTTTGTGGAGACCCGCGTTGAGAGCCATGCTGCGTCCGCCTTGCAGGGAATGTCTGACGAGTAGGCTGTTGTTGTCAACCACCTTTTGTCCGTCGATCCACACTTCTGCGTTATTGGAGCGGAAATAGTACACTCCGTCCTGTGGGATCTGAATCAGTCCGTTGGCGATGGCCGCATAGTCGCCGCCCATATTTTGTGCCCGCATTTCAGTGATTTCCTGAATGGGCTTCTCTTCCCATTTGGAAACGTTGGCGAGCTCCTCTGTTTTATAATAGGTACCTTTAGCCATTTGCAGTAGCAAACCGTTTTTTAAATTTCCATTCACCTGTGTAGCGGGAGAAAGTAACTGTTTTTCCACGTTGATGGTGCGAACTTTGCTCATGATGCCGGAGGGCAGGATGGTGGCGATTTTCAAGGTAGTGGATTTGTCAAATTGCAGCGGCTCCGTATATACGGAGGATTGTGCCGTGGGGTCAGTACCGTCCAGCGTATACACCATTTTTTCGGGACGTGTAGTTTTGAAAGTCAAGGTCGTGTTGTCCGTGAAAGTCTCATAGTCGCAGGACCCTTCGGGTTGTTCGGGTAGGGGAATATGGAAATTCACGCGATGTTCCTGGAGTCGAATGGAAGCATCCTCATCCACGCGTTTGCTGAAATCGTCGAAATTCTTATTTTGTTTTTCGCTCCATCCCACTTCAGCCAATGCCAGGGCCCGGGGATAAAGGCGATAATCCTGTCTGTCGTTATCCGGTATATATTCGGCCCACAGATTCACTTGAGGCCCCAGAATGTAACTGCCCATACCCTTTTCTGCTACTTCTTTCGGAATGGGATCGTAGCTGTATGTGGTGTTCAGCGTGGCGTAGCCACCGATAGCCTGAGGTTCTATGAGTGGGTCGCCCTGATAAAAGTCTATGTACATACCTCCGCTAGATGGCGTCATGATCACGTGGTGACCGGCGTTGGCAGCAGCGATGCCTCCCTGTTCACCTCGCCAGGACATCACAATAGCCGTTTTGTTCAGATTTCCTCCTTCGAGGATTTCATCCCAACCGATAATGCTCTTCCCATATTTGTTCAGGTATTTTTCCATGCGGCCTACGACGTAACTTTGGAGTTTGGCCTCTTTAGGACTGTTGGGTTCGTCTTTGAGTCCCAATTCTTGAATTTTCTTTTGGCAGAGCGGGCAGTCTTTCCACATACTTCTGGGAGCTTCGTCACCTCCGATATGGAAGAGTGGACTGGGGAAGATCTTCACCATTTCGTCCACCACGTCCTGCAAAAATTTGAACGTTGTTTCTTTTCCCGGGCACATCACGATAGGTTCCACGCCCCAGAGTCTGCGGGGTTCTACCTGTTGTCCCGTGCAGCAGAGCCATGGATAAGCCGCAATGGCAGCGAGTTCGTGTCCCGGCATTTCGAATTCAGGCACGATGTTTACGAATCGTTCCTGAGCATATTTCACGAGGTCCTTGAGTTGTTCCTGGGTGTAGAAGCCGCCCACCTTTTCTCCGTGTTCTCCTTTTCTCCAGGCGCCTACTTCGGTCAGTTTGGGATATTTTTTGATTTCCACGCGCCAACCTTGGTCCTCCGTGAGGTGTAGGTGCAGGTTATTAATTTTGTACATGGAGAGTACGTCGATTTGTTTTTTGAGCTGTTCGATGGTGAAGAAGTGTCGACATACGTCGAGCAAAGTACCTCGGTAAACAAAGCGGGGCTTGTCCTGAATTTGGCAGGCTGCAGCTTTCCAGTCGATTCCTTGAACCGGCGTTGCGCTCTCAATCTGTGGTGGAAGCAACTGCATCAGCGTCTGCATGGCATAGAAGAGACCTTTCTGTGTGGAAGCCGTAGCCACGACTCCCGTAGGTGAAACGTTCAATTCGTAGGCCTCTTCACCTTTCACCTTTTTGGATAGGATGAGTTGGATACCGTTCTCTGTTTTTTTGTTTGTTACCTGAATAGAAAATCCAGTGGCGCGACTCATTTTGTCGGCAAAAAAACGTCCTACGCCTTCTGTTTTTTTGGCGTAAATGGCAGTTTGTGGCGTTAAGCTAAATTCTCCCGTGGCAGGAGTTAGTTTTTCCGGAACTGGGATAATGTGATAAGGCGTTTCCGCAGCGTGACCCGTCGAAAACAGTAGGAACAAAGAACCCACTAAACATAAAAATTTAATATTCATCGTAAAATACTTTTCATAGAAGTGCAAATATACCACTTTTTCCTCACATAACCAATGTGTTGGAATCGAAAAAATAAATTCCACTCAGTCCTTTTGGGGGCTGGTAATAATGTAGAGATATGGGAGGTCATGCATCGGAAGCCAAAGACAGTGTGAATAAACAAAAGTGTTTATGATTAGGGCGCTGAAAGTGCCCAACAGCTGCCAAAAAAAACAATTTATCTGCGGATCCACGCATTTGTTCCCTTGTGTAGGGCACTTTCAGCGCCCACTGTAGAGGAGGAGCGGATGGTCCGCAGGTGCTGTTGCACCCGCGGTTACCGGATATTCGGCACTTTCAGCGCCGCAAATACAGCTCCTTTCTGTTTTGTGGAAATAATTTTTGGTCTTTATGAGACGTCATTGTCAGAAGAGACTTTGGGCAACAATCACAATGTGTATGATGTCAGGGCACTGAAAGCGCCCAACTTTCGTGTAACCGCGGGTGCACAGCACCTGCGGATGAGATGTCCACCTTCATGATGGGGCGCTGAAAGTGCCCAACAGCATCCCCAAACAAAATCCATCTGTCAGCATACGCATTTGTCCCCTTGTGTAGGGCGCTTCCACAGTCTAGTTGGAGGAAGGGCGTTGATGGCAGGGGAAAAAAGCGAGATCAGTATCCTGCTTCTGTCAATTTTTCGCGAAGAACAAACCAATTATAGATTTGTCCGCTGAAAGTAGGGTCGTTTTTTCCCAGTTTCAAGAACAGAATGATATTTTTCACGGTTTTTGGAAGGTTAGGGAACAGCGTGAAGTCGTTCATTTTAAAACTCTTCGGCAGTTTGTCGAGATGCATTTCGAACCAGCTGATGAGATCATTCAACTCGTCTTTGCTGTACGATGTTTTGTATTCCATAAGGAAAATAGTATTTTAGAATTTGATAAAATTGAGCAGAAAATGCTTGATACGGTACCAAGCGTAAAATTTGGTTTCTTTGGGAGCAAGAGCTCGAAAACGATTTACGCGGTGAAGGGCAGTTGTGAAACAGTACCAACGTCCGCGCCAGAAACCTCCGGGGCGGTAGCAGGGAGCCTGTCCGAAGTCCCCTCCTGCTAGAATATCGTCCAACATCCGTTTTTCGAGTTCGGGATTCGCCGCAGTCTTCTCAAAAGGCAATTGTTCCTTTAGAAATCCGAACACATCCACCGCCATGGCTCCCAATAATTCGGCAAAAGTGAATAACTCCAAACTTTTCAGATCTTGAAGAAATCTGATTCGGTCAAAAGAGGAATCTGTTGCAGCCGCTTTCATGACGAAGAGTCCATCCATCACGTGTCGCAATCCCACACCTCCATGGATAAAGTGGTGAAACAAATGTTCCAAAATCAAAAGCACATCAAATTGCAGTGGGGGTACAAAAATATCCCCGTCTGGAAGTTCCAGACTCCTTCGTTTTGAGGGAAACCAGGAGCTCAGCATGCCGTCAAACGCCTTTTGATGGTTGTGATTAGTCAATAAAATCAGGTGATAATGGTTTTCGATGCGCGTTCCGTGCCATTGATAGGTGAAGTGCTTTTCTCCCTTTTCTTCTGAAGATGAGGCTTCGCGTTTCAATATCTCGCATGATTTTTTAAAATCCTTCCCCGTGTAGACATCGATATCTCCGCTTTGGCGCAACGCCGGCTCCGGATAATATTGTGCAACGTCGGAACCTTTGAGGAGAACAGCCTGAATGCCCTCTTGTCGGAAGAGGGCGAACAACTCGGCTGCGGTTTCATCCTTTTCCCTATTCTGCTCTTGGATTTCAGCTGTCAGGGCCAACCATTTTAAAAAGAGGGGCTCCGGCGGGCGTTTGTCGGCGGGCAACTTCCGAATTCCGCGGAAAGTAATTCCCAGCACGGCTTGTTGTTGGGCCTGTATCAAAGTCTTTTTCCAGTTGGGCGTATTCCCGATTTGGGGCCTGTAGCCTTCCCAAAGACCTCCTTTGATTAATTCAAACAGCAACATTTCATATCATTTTTTTATGGGGCACTTTCAGCGCCCTGTCCACACGTTGTATGACAGTGTCGTCTCGCGACAGAGATCAAGTTGAAAGAAAGTATTTGCGGCGCTGAAAGTGCCGAATATCAGGTAACCGCGGGTGCGTAGCACCTGCGGACCAGAACACCCACCCCCGAAGTGGGCGCTGAAAGTGCCCAACATAAGGGACCACAATATCCGGGCTGCTCTGTTGATTCTGCCTTTTGCTGCTGTAGGGCACTTTCAGCGCCCCATCTGAGGGGATTGTAGGAAATCCGCAGGTGCTGTCGCACCCGCGGTTACCTGAAAGTTGGGCACTTTCAGCGCCCTGTCCACATGTTGTGCCACAGTGTCGTCTCACGGCAGAGATCAAGTTGAAAGAAAGTATTTGCGGCACTTTCAGCGCCCTGTCCACATGTTGTATGACAGTGTCGTCTCACGGCAGAGATTAGTTGAAAGAAAGTATTTGCGGCGCTGAAAGTGCCGAATATCGTGTAACCGCGGGTGCGTAGCACCTGCGGACCAGAACACCCACCCCCGAAGTGGGCGCTGAAGGTGCCCAACATAAGAGGGAAAATGTAGGTGCCTTTGACCGCTCCGCTCATGGACTTACTAGTGTCTCTCTGATGGATTGAGCTATTTTCTCAGCCCGTGTTGCCAGGCTGTCAGAACACGCCGCATTTTCTGAGAGTCACCGAGAAACCGGTAGAATTGTCCGTCATCTTTCCGCGGTCTAAACCCGCCGCTCCGGTAAAACTCCACCCGGCTAGTTGATGTGGGGTGTAAGTCAGTTCAAATAACGTGCAAACCTCTTTTTTTACCGTTTCATAGGCGTGGCTGTATCTTCCCCAATTGCGGGTATAGGAAGCCAGGATGCGGTAGGATAAATCATGAAAGGGATGACCCGACAGCCCGAGGTGTCTCGCCGTCATTCGGTTGCTTTGAAAGGTCAAGGTATGGTCGCTGTTATAAATGGGAGACATCAATAAAGGATTGCCGAGAGCCTGGCCCCAATGAGCCCAGCTCACATAGATCCCGTTATTGTAATAATCGTCACCACCCGCTCTTCGATAATGTTCCGTCCCGTCTGAATCTTTCACAAATGAAGGTCCCGATTGATATCTGGTGCCAAAATACTCCAGAACCATCTTGGTGATGATTCGATTTTTTGGGAAGACAATTTCCAAACCAATCAGGCCGTCTCTCCAGGGATATTTGCCGGACATCATCGACTGATCTTCAAAATAGTGTTCATAATAAGGTCTGAAATCCCAGTCCCCGATTTTGTCGTGAAAGGAAAAATGATAACATCCCAGCATATTTCCTTCAATATTATCCTGATCATTTTTAGGAGCATCTTTTCCACCATGTCCCGGGAGGAAAGCCTTCCAATAACTTTTAAAATCCTGTGGCATCTTGATTTTTTCACCGTCACTGAAATAGCGGGTACCTCCAAATTGCGCATACATGGACAATCCGAGTTCCACATTCAGGGCCGGTTTCCGGGGATTTGCAAACTTCAGAAAAAGCGCTTTGGAATGATATAAAACGCCACTACTGCGATCGCTCAACGCTCCGGTAAAGTGTTTTTGCCAGTTTCCATCCGTAAACCGGCCATACGCTACGTGTCCTCTTATCTGCAACCACTTTTTAGTGTAAGGCACGGGGAGGTATTCGGGCAGTTCCACTCTGATTTGTGGAATGGGACGGGCATTACCTGAAAAATCCAAGACCCCGCTGGACAATTGTTGGTCAACCAATTCGCCGTTACGTTCTTGACTGCCGATGCTGAATTGCACCCGATGATAGTTCACATCCAGATACGCCTGTTGGATAAAGACGTCTGCAGAAAAATGAGAAGCTCCCACCAGTTCCAAACCATAGTTGTACGTGATTTTGGAACTGTTCACCTGACGGAAGAAACCTGCAGCCAGATAGCCCGACTTCTTTTCAACGGAAGAGAGTCCTTGTTTGTTGGCATTCAGCCAGAGGGGAGCCGCATCCCCCTTTCCGGCCGTTGCTCCGGATTCGACTGTATAACTCGATTGTGAAAAGGCAAAAACGGGTTCCGACAGAAAAAGTGCAAACAGAAAAGCTCTTTCTACGCTTTCCCAAATGGAAGAATTGATCCTCAATGTATGTATCATTTGCTATGCCGGCTGTAGTTGAATCTCAAAATTCTTGATGAATGGCGGTGCCTCTATAGGAAAACTGCTTGAATTTCTTTGATGATTTTCTCAATGATGGATAAACTATCAAAAATCCGCAGGTACTTTTCTTACCCGCGGATCTTTGAAAAGGGCGCTTTCAGCCCCCTGAATCTTTTTTGACTCCGAATGACGATAGAAACTTATTTGTCCAGCACCTCGTATTTGGAATGTTGGCTCTTATATTCCGGCACGATGGTCTTCATCTGACCCACCGTTTTCATTTCGTCAAAAACGTAACTTTCACTTACCAAATCCTCGATTTGTTGACAAACGTCCGCATAATCATATTGTCTGACTTTGGCAATCTTGATTTTCTCGTTATAAGTCGGCATCGTGATTTCTTTTTCATTCAGTACCTCCTCATAAAGTTTCTCGCCATCACGCAGTCCCGTGTATTTGATTTCTACATTCGTGGCGCCGCTCAGGTGAATCATTCTCCTTGCCAGGTCTGCAATCTTCACGGGTTTGCCCATATCGAATACAAAGATCTCACCACCTTTGCCCATGGTCCCGGCTTCCAATACCAACTTGCAGGCTTCCGGAATCAACATAAAGTAGCGGATCATATTCGGGTCCGTCACGGTTACCGGTCCGCCATTCTTGATTTGATCTTTAAACAGAGGAATCACGGAACCATTGGATCCTAAAACGTTGCCGAAGCGCGTGGTGACGAATTGAGTGGAACCTTTTACCAGTCCTTTCTTTTCGGCATCATCCAGACTTTGGACGTAAATTTCGCAGATGCGTTTGGAGCACCCCATCACGTTTGTCGGGTTCACCGCTTTATCAGTCGAAATCATCACGAACTTCTTGACGCCGTATTTCACGGACAGATCCGCCAGAATTCTGGTTCCCTCTACATTATTCTGGATGCTCTCACTGGGGTTATCCTCCATCATGGGTACGTGCTTGTAAGCGGCAGCGTGGAAGACGTAATCGGGGCGATAGGTCTGAAAAATTTTCTCCATGCGGTTTTTCCGGCAGATCGTCGTTACGATCGTCTCCGTTTGAACCGTTGGAAAATTTTTTCTCATCATCAGTCGGATGTCATGCTGTGGGGTTTCTGCCTGATCGATGAGGGTCATCTCTGCCGGATTGAAAGAAGCAATTTGCCGCACCATTTCGCTACCGATGCTTCCCGCGGAACCCGTAATCAGGATGCGTTTGCCCGTCAATAAGTTTTTGACCCCCTCCAAATCCACTTTGATCTCCTCTCTGGGTAATAAATCCTCGATTTGAATCTCGTGTAATTGTGTCGTTTGCAAATCACTCTTGCCGTCCCACTGGGTCGCAGAGTTCATGATATAAATGGCAATCCCGTTATTGATGAGTCGGTCCACCATTTCCGTATTGTTGATAAATAGATCTTGCTTATAGGGCGGCACAATCAACGTTCTGGTATGATGTGCTTTCATATTGGGGATCAGCTTCTCATCATTCTTGTACACCTGGACGCCCATCAGATATTTGCCCGACATATCGGCAGCATCACTCACAAATCCTCTCAGAGTAAAACGTTTGGGGTGTTCGTTGTTAATATTTTTTGCCAATCCGATCCCTCCGTTTTTCACGCCATAAATAAAAATAGGCTTGGTCCCTTCGCTATGAAAGGAGTCGAACAATTGTTTGATGATGATTCTGGCTGTACACATCACGACGGTGGCAAGTATGAACGTAAAGAAAAGTTCTCGCATGCGTAGCGGAACAAACCATTCGTCAAAATGTAAGAAAAACCGGAGAACGATAATGAAGGCAATCCCGATGATATTCGCCAGTGCAATTCTGTGGATATCGATAAAAGAAGAATATCTCAACACGCCCTGATAGGTCTTCATCACTCGGAAACCGATCAAATAAAAGATCAGGTAAAAACACAACGTACCGATTAATTGAAAAACATGGTCACATGTCATACGTGGACCGTGGTCTACCAAAAAACATAAAAAGCCTGAGGAAACCACGATCAGACAGTCAAAGATCAATACACACCAATAGGGAAGTGCTTTTTTATTGAAGTACCAATTAGTGATTTTGTTAAATAGATCCATAGTTCAAATGATAGTAGAGAGAATTTGATGAAAACGTATAAAATAGTTAGAAGTTGTTTTGAATTTTTATCGAAAGTCTTTTGAGATTATTTTTGAACGAATTTATTGGATTTGTATCGAGGGTTTAGCGGGCTAAATCGAGAAACAAACCCGAAAAATGCGCCAAAAAGAGACCAAAAGAATTCGAAAGAGTTTGAGACTATTATTTTTCTAAAAATTCAAAACAGCTTCTTAGTTGATGCATGCGCGAATTTCTGTTACAATGTGCCGAACATCATCGTCACTCACGCAGGGACCGCTGGGCAGGCAGAGTCCTCTTTTGAAGAGACTTTCGGAGATGCCGTTCACGTAGGCCGGAGCGTTTTTGTAGACTGGTTGCAGGTGCATGGGCTTCCAGAGAGGACGACTCTCGATGCCAGCTGCATCAAGAGCCAGACGCATGGCTTCAACATTCGTGTTTGGTTCGCAAGCAGTATGCACTGAAGCGGCTTCATGCGTTACACCTGCAGCGCCACCCACGGCGCCATGGACGGCTTCTTTGTAAGCCAATGCTTCACCTTTTACTTTTAACTCGTCACTTAAAATAATGGTGTTGAGCCAGAAATTGGAAGCATAGCGCTCATCAGGATTTCCATGAAACGTGATACCATCGATATCTTTAAATGCCTGTTCATAAAGCTTGGCGATATGTTGATGATGCGCAATGTGATCTACAGCCACGGTCATCTGACCGCGTCCGATGCCGGCGCAAATATTACTCAGACGGTAGTTGTATCCTATTTGTTCATGTTGGTAATAAGGATAAGCCTCGCGGGCCTGTGTGGCGTAAAACATGATTTTGTTTTTGGATTCTTCATCCGGACAAATCAGGGCTCCACCACCTGAAGTAGTAATCATTTTGTTGCCATTAAAGGACAAAATGCCATATTGTCCGAAAGTGCCACAGACTTGTCCACCGTATTTGCTGCCAAAAGCCTCTGCTGCATCTTCAATCACGGGAATGTCATACTTTCGTCCGATTTTCAAATAGCGGTCAATCGGTCCGGGCATACCATAGAGATATACGACCATAATGGCTTTGGGTTTCTTTCCCGTTTTTACGATACGATCTTTGATCGCCTCCTCTAGTAAATCCGGATCCATATTCCAAGAATCCTTTTCAGAATCTACGAAGACTGGTGTCGCACCCAAATAAGTAATAGGATGAGAGGAAGCGCAGAACGTAAAACTTTGGACTATAATCTCATCTCCA
>Ga0183100_1000170_pt1 | contig 65539 bp, 61 predicted proteins | sample Biomet2_FD_127789 | JGI IMG/M metagenome (GOLD analysis project Ga0183100, IMG submission 127789) | Microbial communities from bioreactor (seeded with anoxic lake sediment) at LBNL, California, USA - Biofuel metagenome 2 | ecosystem: Engineered > Bioreactor > Anaerobic > Unclassified ...
GCGATCCGTTCCCCCGCCCTTGGGAATCGTTACCCCACCCTTGGGAATCGTTACCCCGCCCTTGGGAATCGTTACCCCGCCCTTGGGAATCGTTACCCCGCCCTTGGGAATCGTTACCCCGCCCTTAGGAATCGTTACCCAGCGCTTGGGAAACACAATTTCAATGTTTTATGTTTTATTAATTGAAAGAAAACAGGAAAAGGAACATTGAAAAACCTAACCACACCTTCCAATAGTTGAATGAAAAATAAACCGAAGGGTCATTTATTAACCCGAACTTAGGTTAAAAACTATTCAGGAGATATTTTTTTACTGGTTAAATTTTTAAATTTCAACTCAAACCATTTTATGAGCCTTCAGATTTACTGAAAAGTATTTATTGGGAACCTGATTAGGTTTAACAATGGAAGATCGTATTTCCCGATTAGTAAAAAAGGCACAAATAGTGTTTGAAGCATGATAGAGTTTATTCCTTTTATCGGCAGGACAACCCTCAAGAATGCCGGCAAGCACATTCCAGCGTACGGTTTCGGTACCTATGCCATAGTCGTGCCATACAATTATCGAGTTTTCGTCCTTCAACAGTTTAAAAACATTGGCAGTATCCGAAGCAATGCTTTCCGAATGATGGTCGCCATCAATAAAAATCAAATCAAACTTTTGATTTAACGTTGAAAAATCAAAGGTAAGAGAGTTCGCCTGAAGATGTTTGATGTTAGCTTTACCTTTGGAAAAAAAACGGTGCATCGCAATATAATCTTCGCTCCAATTCAATTTTCGTAAATCCTCGTCGGGCAGGTTAATGGTAGTGCAACGAGGCACAACCTCCGAAACCACAGCGACACTTTCGCCTCGCCAGGTTCCTATTTCCATATAATCCTGACATTTGATCATTTTTGCCAAACCACGTAAAAGCGACATATCGGTGGGCAAAGAAGATCCGTCCAGATAGCTGTACGGGCTGATGGTATCCTCAAAATCGGGAAACAAATCCAACAAATCAACCGTAGGCAAGCCATCCTTAAATCCATACTTGGAAACAACGTATTCCTCTTTCACTGCTTCATCATTCAGAACATTATTAAGTAAATACGGTTTCGAAATGATAAGCCCGATGGCTTTTAATGTTTTGTATATTTTGTTCATAAAATTATTTTTTTGATTTCCGGTCTATTTCTATTTCTCCGATTGGTTTAAAACCTGTTTGTATATTTCTAAAAATTGTTCGCCCACCTTTGTATATCTGAATCGCTGGGCAAATGTTTTTATCTTTTCCTTATCATATTCTTTATGATGTTCTATCATATCATTCATGGCGTTGAACAATGCGGTTTCATCGCCAGGTTGGATAATAATACCCTGTTCTTTTGTAATATCTCCGGCAAGACCGCCGGCATCCGTTGCAATAACCGGCAAACCACAAGCCAAAGCTTCGGCAATAACCACCGAAAATGTTTCAAAATTGCTGAACATTACCAGGCAATCCGATTGTTTCATGGTATTGGCTATTTCGGAAGACGTCTTCATGTATTCAAAACTGAAAAAGTCCGCTATCCCAAGTTCTTTTGTCATTTCAATAAACGGACCGGCATCACCGTCGGTAATAATGTTGAAAACAAAATCATTTCTGACTAACGATAATTGATGAATAGTTCTGATAATTCCACTAATGTTTTTTTGAAAATCATATAATGAAGAAACGTGAAGAAATCTCACCTTATCATGAATACTTTCCTTGATAAGCGGTTTAAAAAAATCTTCGTTAACAACATTAGGAATCACCCGATAATTGCCATATAATTTCAGGTTTATCATGGCATTTTTCAGATCATTGGATACCGGCATTATTACAGCTGCTCTTCTGGCAATCAATCTGGATAAAAACAAATCTTTTTTCCCGATTTTGGTACTATCGCCTGGTAAATATCCTGTCCAGTGTTCGGTAAATACAAACGGAATTTTCCTGAACTGTTTTAACAAAAGAAATAACAATCCAACGGGCAATAGTACATTAGCGTGAATAATATCAGGTTTTCCGTACTTTACATACACCATTTTTAAGCCTTTACGGTATGCCGAAAAATAACGGACATACTTTTGCAGAACTGTTGACGCCGGATTAACGTAAATAATAATGGTATTTATACCATTCCTTATTTTCTGAACCGTTTCAAATTTATCATTATTCTTTAACGTTTCGAAACAAACATGCAAAACGGAAACATCGGCATACAAAGAAACCGCTTCGGCATGCATTTGCACAAAAGTACCATGGGTAGGCTGTACTCTGTTGGGGTACCAACTTGAAATCAACAGAATTTTGATTTTTTGTCCACTCATATTTATACCTACAGGCTTATTCTGGATGTAAAAAAAGCAATCATCTGTTTTATTTCGATTGGATATTTTTGCAAAAGTAAATTAAAAAGGGATTTTTATACGAATATTTATTTGTTAATTTGCTATTGAATTTTTGAAAACAATAAACCCATCCATTTGACAAGTAAAAGAGCGGAGTAATGATAAAGAGATGTTCAAAATGTATTTTACCCGAAGACTTTACGGGAATTGAATTTGATTCGCAGGATGAATGCAATTTCTGCAAAACTTTTCATAAACATATTCCCTTTGGTGAAGATCGGCTGATTAAATATTTTGATGATGCAAAACGAAAAAAAAGGACTTACGATGCCCTGGTACCACTTAGCGGCGGAAAAGATAGTACTTACATCCTGTATTTAGCTACAAAAGTCTATAAACTTAATGTTCTGGCATACACTTATGATAATGGATTTTTTAGCGAAATAGCGCTCAACAACATACAGTCAGCCATCAAAAAAACGGGTGTTGACCATATTTTTTATAAACCCAACGAGCGTACATTACGAAAGATGTATCACGAAACACTTCTTAATTCGGGTGAAATATGCGGAGTATGCGGAATAGGAATCATGAACAGTACTCAAAAAATATCTGCCGATTGGCATATTCCGCTGATACTTCTCGGACATTCGCCTTTGGAAGACAATTCGTTTACTTCCGAAAACATTTATGATAGCCATCGTCTGCGAGTGATCGCTTCAGAATCAGGAAATATTTCTAAAAAAGAAATTGATCAGTTCCTGATTTACCCTAAAATGAATTACATCAACACCTATTTTCACACTCTGACAGGAAAATTTGGTAAAAAAATCAATCCTTTATATTTTTTGGAAGTTCCCACAGATATTGAAATTGGTGAAATAATCAAACGGGAAATGGACTGGACCGATAAGTCGGATTCTGATTTTTCAAAACATCTCGATTGCTGGGCCGAACCTTTTACAAACTATGTGCGTGAAAAACGCTTCGGGCATTCACGCAGAATAAGTCAGTTGAGTAATATGATCCGGTTGGGAGAAATCTCAAGAGAAAAAGCGCTTGAAATACATGAAAAAGATCATAGTAACAACGAACCATTAAACACAGACCAAGTATTATCCGCGCTCGATATTACCAGAGATGATTTGAATAAAGTATTTACAATTCCGTCGGGGAAATACAACGCCTATTTATCAAGAGCTAACAAAATTTTTGCCTGGGTTAAAGAACTATTAAAAAGCAAAAAATAGAAAGAAAATATTTTATTTTTTTCCGCTTTTCGTTACCGGAACCGCTTTCTTTTTGGATGCAGGTTCTTTTTTCGGTGTTGTTTTCTTCGCTACCTTTTTCTTAACAACCGGTTTTTTAATCGTTGGTTTTTGTTCAGCGATTTCGTTTTCCAAAGGTGTTTGTGGTGATTTGCAGCAATTTTCAACTCTTATCAGAAAATCAGATAAAACATTCATATAGTTTATAAATGCTTCGTAAGGCGTTCCATAAGGATTAAAATATTTATGAACATCACCGTCGGAAAACCATTTGGTACACATATAATAGAAGTGGTCGCTGGTTTGGAGGTATAGCCAATCGCGGAGCAGATTTTCATCCGTACAGCCTTTTAACTTTTCCTCAATGGCATAAAGGGCATCGAAGGCTTCATCCTGCAAATCATTTCCAAGCCATGCCGTTAAGTCTCTTTCTTCGTCTGCCCATGAGCAGGGATAAGGCACATTGATTGCTGAAACAGGCTGAAGATTTTTGGCCAATTCGGATGGAGTGTTAAAAGTAAAATTCGAATTTGCAAAGACTTGACCTGGCAATGCTTTCATAAAATTGAAGATGCCAGTTTCAGCCCATTGATGTTCGCCAAAAGTTTCATAATCCATAAATAAATTCACCGTTTCCTGATTAGGTTCAATCTGGTTAAGCCAGCCAACAAATTTTTCGGTGGTCAGAGGCCATTCCGGCCAGCTCTGTTGCGAAAACCGGAAAGCAATATCATCACTAAGCTGAAAATTTTTCAACAAAAGTTTCAATTTAGGATTTATATTATTGCAATACATATAATTAGGACTTTTCCAACCTAAAACGTGCTTGGCACCTTCGGTAAGCATGGTTTTAAATCCCATTTCAGCAACCATTTCTCCGATCTTGTCAGAATAAATGAGCTCGGTATTACGAAAAGTGGTCGGATGCTGTCCAAATAGATCGGTAATCATTTGTTTTTGTTTTTGCACCTGACGGTTAAATTCATCCTTGCTTTTTAAGGCTGATAATGAATGAGAATACGTTTCGGCAAGAAATTCCACACAACCGGTATCGGCAAGTCGTTTGAAACTGTCTATTACTTCAGGAATATACATTTTAAACTGTTCAAGGGCAACACCCGAAATGGAAAAACTCACCTTGAATGCTGTGCCATACTCTTTAATCAAATCAAGCAAAACCTGATTCGTTGGCAAATAACATTTTTTGGCAACCCTGCGGATGATATGACGGTTTTGATACTCATCGTAATAATTATGATCGGCACCAATATCAAAAAAACGATACGTCCGTAATCTAAACGGCTGATGAACCTGAAAATAAAAACAAATTGATCTCATAAGCTTCTGATTTTAAATAAATTTTTAAAATTAACTTGTTGCATCCTGATATATTTCCAATACCTTTTCCGCTGCATTTTCCCATTTCAAGTTGTTAATTTCTTCTTTACCCCATTTAAGAAACGTTTTTTTAAGTGCAGGATAATGTATTAGTCCATAAATAGAGTCGGCTAAAGCATCAATATCCCAAAAATCAACTTTCAGGGCATGATTTAAAACCTCTGATACCCCACTTTGTTTTGAAATCACCACGGGAACATTGGATCGCATCGCTTCCAGAGGAGAAATCCCAAAAGGTTCAGATACGGAAGGCATTACATAAACATCGCTTAGCGCAAACATCCGATCAACATCGTCCCCTTCCAAAAAACCGGTAAAATGAAATTTCTGAGAAATTCGCAATTGTGCAACTCGTCGTATCATTTTATTAAGCATATCGCCTTTGCCTGCCATAACAAAGCGTACGTTTTTATCTTTCATCAGAACTTTGTTTGCAGCTTCCACAAAATAATCGGGTCCTTTTTGAAATGTAATACGACCTAAAAAAGTAACGATTTTTTCCTGAATATACCGTTTATTTTCAATTATTTCTGGCTTATCTGCCGCCTTTTCCACCGCATTATGAACCGTAAAAACCTTATCGGGATTAATGCCATATTTTTCAATTACAATATTCCTTGTCAAATTACTTACCGTAATTACTTTGTCGGCAACTTCCATTCCCTTACGTTCAATTTCATACACATCGGGATTAATATTTTCGCCCGAGCGGTCGAATTCGGTAGCGTGAATATGAACGATTAATGGCTTACCAGAAACACTTTTGGAGGCAATACCTGCAGGATAAGTTAACCAATCGTGAGCATGAATTACATCAAAAGTATTGGAAGCAGCAATGGCAGAACCTACTAAAGCATAGCGCGATACTTCATCAAATAGATTTTTTCCATACCGTCCTGAAAATTCAAATTTTTCAGCAACAATATTTTTTTTCCAGGTTGTGGCTTCCAGTTCTGCCTGGCTTGTCAGGCGGGAAAATTCTTCGGGACCAACATATGGTATTAGATTGGAGCCAATTTCAAGATAAGTTATTCTTTTCCAATATTCCTGAAAGATATTATCGTTAAAATTAATAGTAAAATCACTTGCATTAATTAACCGGGCGGATCTGGTATCTTCGTCCCCATAGGCTTTGGGGACAACAAAGATAATTTCAACATTTTTTTTTAAAAGTCCCTTAGTTAAGCCATAACATGCTGTACCTAACCCACCTGTAATGTGAGGAGGAAATTCCCAGCCAAACATCAGTACTTTCATACTCTTTGTTTTTAAGATTGTTCGTATTTTTTAATCAACCAGTTAATTCTAAGTAATTCCGCAACACTCCATGCCTGCGAAATGGAACCTCCGGCTTTATGCGGCGGATCTCCGTCGTATACTTCAGAAATTGTTCCGATGCCATGTTCGGTCATCACTTTTTCAAAATCCTTATAAATATTTTTAATAAAATTCAGACCTCCTTTGCCATGAATTTTAAGATAGCCTTCTACAAAATGTCCCAAAAGCCAGGGCCATACGGTTCCCTGATGATAAGCTTTATCGCGGGTGGGTTGGTCGCCATAATAAATGCCCTTATAATCCGGATGTTTAGGTGATAATGTTCGTAATCCTCTCGGAGTTAATAACTCCCTTTTTACCATGCTTACCACATTCTTGCAAATTTCCTCATCTACAGGGCTATATGGTAATGAGGCGACAAAAATCTGATTAGGTCTTACACTCCAATCCTTATCTTTCCCATTTACACAATCGGCTAAATAACCCTTTTCTTCATCCCAAAAAGTTTCAGTAAACGAAGCTGGAATCATTTCTGCTATGGGTTTCCATTCATTAATAAACTTAATATCTTTTGCCAAAGTAGCGACTTCAATGCTATACATGATGGCATTATACCATAATGCATTAATTTCTACAGGCATTCCAATACGTGGCGTTACTGGCTTTCCATAAACTATAGCATCCATCCACGTAAGCGCTTTTCCATTTTCTCCAGCCCAGATTAGCCCGCTATCCTGCATTTTAATATTAAACTGACTTCCATTGCGGTAGCCATTTAATATTGTTTTCATGATTTTTCCATACTCTTTCCAGATGACTGGTTTGGAATCTGTATGTTCAGAATATTTTTGTAAAGCCCAGAAAAACCATAAGGGTGCATCTACCGAATTATAAGCTGATTGATCTCCACTTCCAATATTGGGAAATAGTGAACCTTTCATTTCAGAGATCATGTTATCAATAACTTCCTTGCATGTTTTGTAATCTTTTTGTACTAAAGTTAATCCAGGCAAAGAAATGAATGTATCACGTCCCCAACAACCAAACCATGGATAGCCTGCAACAATTTCAGCCTTTTTACCATGATGGATAATAAATTGTTGTGCAGAATTCAGCAAGCAATTTTCGAAACTGTTTCTGGGAACACGTGTATTAATTTCGTTATCAAATATTCGTTTTAACGTATTTGGCTTTATTTCCTCTATTCCAGCACAGAAAAAGATGCTTTCTCCTTTTTTTATTTCAAGTTCAAAAAAACCAGGCACATACAAGTCTTCATGACATTCATAGCCTCGTTCAGCCTCACGGATATACTCTATATTATAATACCAATCGGGAACATGTGTGTACTCCACTTTTTTGGAAAATTGCATAAAAAGATGGGTATATCCCTGATACATCCTGATTTTTATACCGTTAGGTACATTTTCATATTTATTATCTGCAAAAATATTTGCTTTGCTGAGATGATGTATATTCCTAAATGCTAAATACGGTTTAAAGCGTAGTATGGTTGGGGAATGAGCATCAACGAGTGTATATTTTATAATCGCTCTATCGTAATTCCGGGTAAATAGCATTTCTTTATCAAGAACCACACCACCAATTCGGTAGGTTTGCTTAGGGATAGGTTCGGTAGTAAAATCCCGGATATATTTATGACCTTTTGGATAATAATTATCTCCTGGATATTTATGTATTCCAAGGTTAAATTCAGCTTCGCGTTGAATAATCGTTTCGTCTAATGCAGATAAAAGTACGTGATTTTCGTTATCAATTGCCGGTTGCGGTACGATAAGCATACCATGATATTTCCGTGTATTGCAATTAATAATCGTTGAAGTGGCATACGAACCTGTACGGCTAGCCCTTATAAGTTCCTTATCGAGTGAATACTCTAAATTTATTAACTGAAGTTTATCTAAATTAATATAACCCATCGTTTGGTAAGTTTTGTTTAATTGGATAATCACCAAAAGTAAAAATCAAAAGTAATAAAAAAGAAAGAACTTAAAAAAAATAAAAAAAAAAGGAGTGTTTCCACTCCTTAATTTCCAAGTTAACCATCAAAGGTTTTACTTTTTAGCTTTTTTAGCTGGTTTTGCATTTGCAATAGAATCAGCGATTCTTGCGGAATCCTGTTTTACTTTTGCAATAGAATCAGCTAAACGGATAGAATCCTGAACTCTCATTTCTTTAGCAATGGAGTCAGCTATACGGATAGAATCCTGTTGTGCTTTTTCAGCTTTTTCTTTGGCGCTTGGTCCGCAGGCGATAAAAGATATCAAACCTGCAATCACTAACAATTGTGATAATTTTTTCATATGTTTTATTGATTTAAAAACAGTGCAAAATTATACCTTTTTTGAATACTGCGACAAATTATTATCTTTTTTTTTAACTTTTTTTATATTTCATCTCTCATGCTGGTTAATGCACTAATAATCTTTTTATTACAGTTTTTTACTTCTATTTATTTTGAATATTATAACATTATTAATGGCAAATTTTCTTATTCAAACGCTATAATTTGTAATTTAGTCAGATCATTTTTTAAAAAAATTCTTTTTTATGCACAATTTACCTCCTTTAGCCGAACAATTGCGTCCAACAACTCTTAATGAATATGTGGGACAAAATCATTTAATAGGCGAAAAATCTATCCTTAGAAAAGCTATTGAAAGTGGAAATATACCTTCAATGATACTTTGGGGACCGCCAGGTGTTGGCAAAACGACACTTGCATACATTATTTCCTGCCAGTTAAACCGACCTTTTTTTTCATTAAGCGCTATTAATTCGGGAGTTAAGGAAGTAAGAGACGTAATCGCTCAGGCAAAAACAGATCAGAACAACGCTATACTTTTTATTGATGAAATTCATCGTTTTAGCAAATCTCAGCAAGATTCCCTTTTAGGAGCTGTTGAAAAAGGAATAGTAACACTAATCGGCGCTACTACCGAAAATCCATCCTTTGAAGTTATTTCGCCCTTGCTTTCGCGTTGTCATGTATATATCCTAAAGCCTTTCGACGAAAACGAATTGTTAATTTTACTTGAGACCGCACGTAAACATCTTGAGAAGCAATTAAATATTGTTATTGAAATACAGGAAACTGAAGCGCTTATCCGCATTTCCGGCGGAGATGCCCGAAAGTTGCTCAATGCTATTGAACTAATAGTGAATGCAGAAGAAAACGTTTCAAAAATCATTATTACCAATAATAAGGCTATAAATATCATTCAGCAAAATCTTGCATTATACGATAAGCTGGGTGAAATGCACTACGATATAATTTCCGCTTTTATCAAATCTATGCGAGGCAGCGATCCCAACGCTGCAGTTTATTGGCTGGCCCGAATGATTGCTGCCGGTGAAGATCCTTTATTTATAGCCCGCCGCATGGTTATTCTATCGTCTGAAGACATTGGAATTGCAAACCCAAATGCTTTACTACTTGCCAATGCCTGTTTTGATGCCGTTAATAAAATAGGTTACCCCGAATGTCGCATTATTCTATCAGAAACAGTCGTTTATCTTGCCACTTCACCAAAAAGTAATGCATCGTATATGGCCATTGAAAACGCTCTTGCCAAAGTTGAAGAAACCGGAGATTTACCGGTTCCGCTTCATCTCAGGAATGCACCTACCAAATTAATGAAGGATTTAGGTTATCACAAAAATTATAAATATGCCCATAATTTTGAACATAATTTTATAGATATGGAGTATTTGCCCGAAAAAATAAAAAATTCCAAATTTTATGATCCCTCTAATAATCCAAAGGAAAACGAAATACGTAACCGGTTAAAAAACCTCTGGAAGACAAAATATGGCTATTGAGTTTTTATTGTAAATTTGCATAAATATTCCAACGATGATTTGTCCAATTCCTAAAATTAAATATTTAGACTCCGGAAACTTTTTTCTTATTGCCGGGCCGTGTGTTGTTGAAAATGAAACCATGCCTGGCGAAATAGCCATAAAAATAAAAGAAATTACAGATAAACTCCATATTCCTTTCATTTTTAAAGCATCTTATAAAAAAGCAAACAGGTCAAAATCGGACTCTTTTACCGGAATTGGTGATGAAAAAGGTCTGAGAATCATTGAAAGTGTTGGCAAATCGCTTAATATTCCAACACTTACCGATATTCATTCAGAAACTGATGCCCAATTAGCTGCTCAATATGTTGATATTTTGCAGATTCCAGCTTTTTTATGCCGCCAAACAGAATTACTTCAGGCTGCCGGACATACGGGAAAAGTTATAAATATTAAAAAAGGACAATTTCTTTCCGCCGGATCAATGAAATATGCTGTTGATAAAGTAAAGGAAACCGGCAACGAAAAAATTATGATTACCGAAAGAGGCAGTATGTTTGGTTATAATGACTTAATCGTTGACTACCGTAATATTCCCGAAATGCAAAAAAATAAAGTACCAGTTGTGCTTGACATAACTCATTCCTTGCAACAGCCCAACCAATCAGGCGGAATAACCGGTGGAAAACCTGAATTAATTGAAACCATTGCCCGAGCCGGTATTGCCGTAGGAGTTGATGGAATTTTTATCGAAACACATCCCAATCCGGCAATTGCAAAATCGGATGGAGCAAATATGTTAAAATTAGACTATCTGGAAAGATTATTGGAAAAATTACTTAAAATCAGAGAATCAATACAATCGTTGCCGTTTATTGCTGATTAAAAATTATTCTTTTCAAAACTCCGGTTTGTGGATAAAATTCCATTGATGAAATACCATCAGCAGGCAAACGTCCAATTTCTCCAAATTGGCTTATCGAAAATTCATCAGAAGCAATTGATTTTCCCAAATAATTGACATCAAATCTGACCTTTTCGGGTAATCGATAATAAAAATATGCTGATTCGGTCTTGGATTTTTTATCCTTATTTTCAATATTTTGAATATCTTTGGTAACGTTCATTGATTCGGTAACAATGGAAACGAAATTTCCTTCTTTATCATTCAGGTCGGTAATTCCTTTTCGGTTGGAAAACTTAAATAAATTATTATTTTTGCCCTCATTAGCTATTTCAGGAATAAAAGTAAACGAGTAATTTATAATTTTATATTGAGTTGTACCTTTGAAAAGCAAAAGGTATTCGTCTTCCATTTTTTTCATCTGATTATCCATATACTCAATGCTACCTTTTTCGTAATTAACTTCATTTGAACCATTAAGCAGATTGTATCGACTTTCTTCCAGTTTTAGTATGGCATCAGCAGCTTCTTTTGCTTTAATCTCCAATGGTTTTTCACTAACCGTACGTTTATAAAATTTTTCTTCAATAGTTATTGTATCAATATTTGTTTTACGGATAATGGTATCTATTTTCTCAAATTCGTTAGGACTAACCAAATCATCAGATAAATTAATATCGGCATTATTGGATTCAAATTTTTGATTCAACTGATGCTTTTTAGTTTTAAGTGATTGATTACAATTTAAAAGTGTACCATCTTCATTAAAAGACAAAACCAAAGATTTGTCTTTATCTGGATCAACTTTAATTTGATAAATTTGGTTCGGATCTGGTTCGGAAAAAGAATTTAATTTGATGCCAGCAATTTCGTATGTGGTTGAATTTTCGTTCACAATATTTTTAATCCCTAAAAATTTATCTGCAAATTCAGCATAGGGACCTTTTACTTTTACGGTTTTTGCAACACTTACATCAACTTTGACTACATTACGCGGTAAATAATAGAAAATGCCATTCAATTTTGTAGGATTCTGTTGTTTTACAGGATATACAGTAACCTGTGATTTAAGTTCCTGCCCGAGTAACAATGTTGGAATCAGACTTATAAAAAGTACAATTTTTTTAAATTTTGTTGTCATATATTTAAAGTTAAAACACAAACGTACAGAATTTTTCTCAGATAATTAGTCATAGCCTCAAAATTATTTAAACTTCGTCCGGCTACTAAAAATTGCCTTGCACACTACTTTTTTACTTTATTGCAATCACATTATTTCTTCGAATCAGAAATAATCCGAAATAGGTTATCATTCCGTTCAATATCAATAATTCGAACCCAAATTTATAGCCATTAAATAATCGTACTGAATACTCGCTCAAAAAATAGCACAATACTGGAGAAATAATGGCAACCAAAGGAACCCAGCGATCCTTCAACTGTTTTTTTGAAAATAGACCAAAAGCATACAACCCAAGTAACGGTCCATAGGTATAACCGGCAACTGTATATAGTTTATCAATCACAGCCCGGTCATTTATTGCCCTAAAAATCACTATAACAACGAGTAAAATTAATGCAAAACTGATATGTACCATATAGCGGATATGCGTTTTTTGCTTCTCGGAAAGATTATTTTTCTTATCTAATCCTAAGAAATCAATACTAAATGAGGTTGTTAATGCTGTCAATGCTCCGTCGGCACTTGGATAGGCTGCTGAAATTAATCCTATCATAAACATTAAACCGGCAACAGGACTTAAATATTTTAATGAAATTGTAGGAAATAAATCATCACTCCGAACTGGCAACTGATATCCTTCCTTGGTTGCATACATAAATAAAACAGCCCCTAAAAACAAGAACATCATATTGATAAAAATCAAAACAAAACTAAAAGAAAACATGTTTTTTTGAGCATCCTTGAGATTTTTGCAACTCAAATTTTTCTGCATCATTTCCTGATCCAATCCTGTCATAACAATAGCAATAAAAGCTCCGCTAAGGATTTGTTTAAGGTAAAACTGTTTACTATGCCAGTCGGTATCAATAATCTTGGAGTAATCGCTAGTAAACACGGTAGTAAGAAGTCCGGAAAAAGAAAAATTTAATTCTTTGGATATTAATACAATAGTTATAACTACTGCCGCCAGCATAAAGGTTGTTTGCAGGGTATCAGTCCAAATAATTGTCTTAACTCCACCTTTAAAAGTATAAAGAAGAATGAGGGCTATAAAAATTCCTACGGTTAAACCAAAAGGAATTCCCCAGGCATCGAAGACGAATATTTGCAAAACATTAACAACTAAAAACATACGAAAAGATGCTCCAATTACCCTTGAAAGTAAGAAGAAAAAAGCTCCTGTTTTATACGACCAAAAGCCAAAGCGTTTGTCAAGATAAGAGTAAATAGATGTAAGATTCAATCGATAATATAAGGGCATCAATACCAGTGCAATTACAGCATATCCAATAAAAAAACCAAAAACCACCATTATGTATGTAAACTGTGTTGACCCCACCCATCCAGGTACAGACATGAACGTAACACCGGAAAGCGAAGCGCCTATCATCCCATAAGCCACTACGTACCACGGCGATGATTTATTTCCAATATAAAAAGATTCATTATTAGCCTTTTTGGATGTAACCCAGGTTATAAAAAATAATACTAAGGTGTAGGCTAAGAAAATAATTAGAAGGATAGTTGGAGACAAAACTTTCGGGTTTTAAGGTTTATATTGTTGAACGAAAATTAATACTCTCAGAAAATGCTTTTAAATCGGGGAACAGCAAATCTACCAATAATGGATATTGTCTGCTAACTAAAACATTATCAGAAATTAATATAGTAGTCATTTTCACTCTTTTACCAAAAAGCATATCAGAAGCTGAATCTCCGACCATTACAGAATTTTTAAAATTTATCTTAGGGAAATCCTTTTTGGCTTTTAAAGCCATTCCAATATTTGGTTTGCGCATAAAGCTATGACTTTCTTTAAGATCAGGGCAAAAATATATTCCATCAATTCTTCCGCCAACTTTCTCAATTTCAAAAATCATTTGTTGATGAATTTTTTGTAAATCAGATTCCGTCATCAAGCCTTTTCCAATTCCCTGCTGATTGGTAACTATAAATATCTTATCGAAAAAAGAGGAAAATGTTACGAAAGCATCCAGAACTCCTGGCAGAAACTCAAAGTCATCCCATTTTTTAACATAATCTCCGACTAATCGCTTGTTTATTACACCATCCCGGTCAAGAAATAACGTCGCTTCACGATTAATTTTCAAATCTTTTAAATTCATCTTGTGCTTTTTGGTAATCTTCGGGAATTCCTATATCAAGGAAATAGCCTTCGCATGGGAAACCATATAGGTCGTGGGTAAGATATATTTTTTCAAAGCAATCCTTTTCTAATGAAAACGCAGTAGGCATCGGCAATGATAAAAAGAATTTCCGGTTAACTAAATAAATTCCTCCGTTTATAAGTCCGATTCCTTCTTTTAAATTTTTTTCTACAAAATCTACTATTCTGAAATCATCATCGATTTCCACCGATCCATAACGGTTAACGTTTGTAACATACCTTAAAGTAATGGTTAAGTCGGATTTTGCATCATGATGGAATTTAACCAGTTCATCAAATCCAATATTGAACATGGTATCTCCATTTAAAATTAAAACTTCTTCGGAGTTAACCATCGCCAATGCATTTTTTATTCCACCTCCGGTTCCTAATGGTTTTTTTTCTACAGCATAGCTAATTTCAATATCATTAAAACAATTTTTAAAATATTCCTGAATTATACTTCCCTTATAACCAATGGATAGAACAACTTTATCTATACCGATACTTTTTAGATAATTTAATTGATATTCCAAAAAAGGCTTTCCGTTAATCAAAGCCATAGACTTTGGGACATCTGGAACCATTTTTCGTAAACGCGTTCCTAAGCCTCCTGCCAGAATAATCGCTTCCACTTATTTGTTTTAATTAATTCTATTTTTGATTACGTTTTTAATAGTTTTTTGGTATAGGGTAATTCTACCCTTCTTTATTTTTATCTTGGAAACATTGCCTCTTCAACCAATTGACAAATAATATGTCCCAGCAAAATGTGTACTTCCTGAATTCTGGGAGTATCGACTGAAGGCACATTTATAAGGTATTTACTAACGGATTTCATTTTTCCGCCGGTTTCGCCGGTCATTCCAACGGTAATCATACCCTTTTGATTGGCAACGTTAAAAGCTTCAATAATATTATTTGAATTACCGGAAGTTGAAATGCCAACCAGAACATCTCCAGCCCTGCCTTTTGCTTTTACAAGCCGTGAATATATTTGATCGTATGAATAGTCGTTTGCTACGGCAGTAATATAAGAAGTGTTAACATGAAGGGCTTCCGAAAAAAGAGGATCCCGATCATAATAAAACCGCCCGGAAAACTCAGCCGCTAAATGCTGAGCATCGGCAGCACTACCACCGTTGCCACAAAACAATACCTTTCCATCATTACGGAAGCATTTTATCATTTCATCGGTAACCAATTGAACGGTTTTTAACAATTGCTCATCATTTAAAACCAATTGTTTTACCTGAAGTGATGATTGAATAATACTTTTAATACTCATTGAAAATATGATATTTATAATTTAAACTAAATTAGAATGTCCATGTTTTTAATCCATGAGATACAAACTCATAACGCTTGGCTTGTCCGCCAAATTGCAGTAAAGCATCAATAACATTCGTACGTGTATTCCCAGGACAATAAAAAAACATAAATCCACCACCACCGGCACCGGATATTTTGCCACCCGTCGCACCATGTTTGATGGCGATATCATAAATATTATCTATCATCGGATTGGTAATTCCTTTTGCCATTTGCTTCTTGTATTGCCAGCCAAAATTCAGGTTTTCACCAATTTTATCCAATTCACCTTTCAATAGTGCTTCTTTCATCATCACCGCCTGTTCTTTCAGTTTGTGCATGGCTTCTATGGTCTTTACCTTTTTATCATTTACATTTTTAGACTGAGCTTCAATAATTTTGGATGAAAGACGGCTGGTTTCGGTATAATAAAGCACCAGATTATGAGCCAATTCGTCAAGATAGATATCTTTAATACGCAGAGGGTTGACGATAACTTTATTGGTATTATAAAATTCCATAAAATTAACTCCGCCAAAAGTGGCCGCATATTGGTCCTGTTTTCCTCCAGCCATTTTTAAATCCACACGTTCTATTTCATAGGCTAATTTTGCCAGATCATATTCGCCCAAAGGAAGATGCAGCCATTCGGCAAAAGCGCCTAAAATAGCCACAACCAATGTGGAAGAAGTCCCTAAACCGGAACCTGCCGGTGCATCAACATACGTTGATAACTCAAAGGAAAGTGGTTCTTTTGAAAAATCCTTAACAATACGATTGTATATGCCTTTATGGAGGTCTAATTTTCCATCTACCTCAAGGTTCAATGCGGAATCGAATTCGTAATGTTCTTTTTTATCCTCAGCATGAAAAACGATTTTCCCATTATTGGTTGGGATAAGCGTAGCAAATGCGTACATGCTGATGGTGGCATTTAAAATAGCTCCGCCATATAATTCTGAATACGGAGCCACATCGGTTCCGCCACCAGCTAAACCCAAACGCAAAGGGGCTTTACTTCTGATTATCATTAGTTATAATTAAAATAAAAAATATTTATGATTAAGCATTTTTATACGCTTGAAAAAAAGATAGTTAATCGTAAATAATTATGGTTATAACAATTGATCAATTGCTTCCACCATTCTTTCCCATGAATACTTCTTCTTTTCCTCCTTTATATTTTCAATAAATTCCTTTTCTTTTTTGCCTTCATAAAAATTCAAAATTGCTTCAGCAATACTATTTTCATCCGGCTTCACGACGTATCCAACTCTGCCATCAGGGACAAACTCTTTTAAACCTCCCACATCCGTAATAATCATGGGTTTATTAAAATGATAAGCAATTTGTGTTACACCGCTTTGTGTAGCATGTTTGTATGGTTGAACAATGATGTCTGAAGCGCAAAAATAAGTATAAACTTCACTATCCGGAATAAAATCCGTTGCCAAAATTATATTATCCCTCAAATTGTTTTTTTCAATAATATCAAAATACGGTTTGGAATCAGAATAGAATTCCCCGGCAACTATTAATTTTATTTTCTGATTTTTTAATAATACGCTGGTAAAAGCATTTAAAAGCAAATCCAACCCTTTATAATCCCGGATAAACCCAAAAAACAAAATGTAATTGAAATTCTTATCCAAATTAAGTTTTTCCCTGGCAACATCTTTCTCAACTGCCGTCCCAAAATTATCATAAATGGGATGAGGACAAAATTGCTTTTCTTTTTTTCTGTCAAACGTATTAAGATCTTCTAATACAGATTTAGACATTGCAATAAAGCCATCCACGCTATTTACCCAAAATTTAGCCAAAAGTCTGTCTCCTATTCTCTTTTCGTGTGGAATAATGTTGTCGATGATAGATATAACTTTTGTGTGCTTATTTTTTCGTACGATCCTTGCAATGGTTCCGAAACAGGGAGCCATAAAGGGTATCCAGAACTTAATTATAACAACATCAGGACGCAACTTTTTAAGCTCTCTTCCAATTCTAATCCAATTAAATGGATTGATGGAATTTACACAAACTTTAATAGTAAGGTCTTGGGGCGGAGGTTCTGAGGAATACTGTGTTTTCCCGGGAAACAAAAAATTAGGATACTGAAGGCTGAAAGTATAAATAAATGCCTCATCCCCTCTTTGTTTAAACTCTCTGATCAGCCTTTCATTATAATTAGACAATCCTCCTCTTAAAGGATAAGCAGAACCAACAAGTACTATTTTTCTTTTTTCAGGCATGAGCGGAAGATTGGGAATTATTTTTCCGCCCAAGCGTTTCCTTCACATAATACTGATTTCTGTCCGGAGCATTTCTCGAAATTAGTTCGCCAAGGAAACCCGCAACAAATACCTGGGTGCCAAGAATCATTGCCAGTATTCCAAAATAAAATAAAGGTCTTTCGGTCATTTTATAACCGGCAAGGAAAAATTTGGCATAGGCCAGATATGCAGCTATTATAAAACCTATGAAAAATAATATGGTTCCCAGAGACCCAAACAAATGCATCGGCTTTTTACCAAAACGCGAAACAAATGCAATGGAAAGTAAATCCAAAAAACCATGAATAAATCTGCGCCAACCATATTTGCTTATCCCAAATTTACGTTTCTGATGAGACACCACCTTCTCCCCTATCTTAGTGAATCCTGCCCATTTGGCAATTACGGGAATATAGCGGTGCATTTCGCCATACACCTCAATGGTTTTAACCACTTCGTTTTTGTATGCTTTTAGTCCACAATTGAAATCGTGCAATTTAATTTTGGTCATGCATCTGACTGTACGATTGTATAGTTTGGATGGAATGCGTTTACTCAAGGGGTCGTGCCGGCGTTTTTTCCATCCGGAAACCAAATCGAAGCCCTCTTGTGTGATCATGCGGTATAATTCAGGTATTTCATCCGGACTATCCTGCAGATCGGCATCCATTGTAATTACCACATCACCGGAAGCTTCTTCAAAACCTTTATTCAAAGCAGCGGCTTTACCATAATTCCGACGAAATCTTATTCCTTTGATATTAATATTAGTTAGCGACAAACCTTCTATTATTTTCCACGAACCATCCTTACTTCCATCGTCAATAAAGATAATTTCGTACGTAAATTTATTTTCAGTCATCACCTTAACTATCCAATTGCTTAGTTCGGGTAACGATTCTTCTTCATTAAATAAAGGAATTACAACCGATATATCTATCATTATAATTTCAGATTTCAGATTTTAAATTTCAGACTTTTTTACTGATACCAGTTTACTGATACCAGACTTTAACGTCAAGCTATTGGTTAGTATTGCCAAACATTTGATCTTCTTTTTTAATAAAAATGGATACAATCAATGATAAAATAAAAGAAATAAATGTTTGTCCCAAGAAACCGGTAATCAACATCCATCCTGGCTTCATAAATTTCTGAGTCATGTTCATCGCAGTGTCAATTTGATCCTGCGACATGTTCGGGTTTTTCTCCAACATACTTGTTTCTGCTATTTCCAACCATTTTTCAACGATAGTCGGATCAATAAATTTTATATAAATAAAAGTAAAAATTGCAGAAATAAGAGCGGCAAACATTCCGATCAAAAATCCAACTAATAAACTGTTGCCATACGAAATAAAACCGCCCATTATTTTATCGCGATATTCCTTACTTCCCCAAATAATACCCGCTATTAGAATAAGGTAGGACAAATACACAATGGGATTTTTCGGTCCCAGGTTTGATAAATTAATAATCAAGCTTAATAAAACGAGCAAACCTCCTGTAACTAAACCATAAACTATTGAATGATTTAGTAAAGCATTTTTTTTGTTTTCCATAGAATGAAGTTTAAAGGGATGATTAATCATTAATTGGCAAACTTACATAAAATTTATAAAAACCGACGGCATTAAGTCAAAAAAAATATTACTTTTGCATCGGGTAAGTCTTATACGACCAGCTCCTGCTGAACCCCCCCAGGACCGGAAGGTAGCAAGGGTATGTGGTTGTAGCGGTGCGATATAAGTAGCTTACCCATTTTTTATTTACTGGTGTTGATGTAAATAATCATTTTTTAGCTACCTTTGTCATTTGTTGTCTTTTAATCAATGCTCACACAAGGCATTTGCAAATTATGTTATTAAAAATACATCCCGATAATCCGAGCGAACGTCAACTCAATACTGTGGTTGAATGCTTACAAAAAGGCGGAATTATTATTTATCCTACCGATACCGTTTATGGTTTAGGTTGCGATATTACTCAAATCAAAGCCGTTGAAAGAATAGCCCAAATCAAGGGAATCAAAAAAGAAAAAGCTAATTTTTCATTTATTTGCCATAATCTTAGTCAATTGGCTGATTACTGTAAACCCATAAACAATCCCACTTTTAAACTGATGCGTAAGGCATTGCCAGGTCCGTTTACTTTTATCCTAAATGCAAATAATAGCGTACCCAATCTTTTTCAAAGCAAGAAGAAAACGGTAGGTATTCGTATCCCTGATCATAAAATCCCATTATTACTCGTTCAAAAACTTGGGAATCCAATAATGACAACTTCTATACACGACGAGGATGAAGTTATTGAATATTCGACCGATCCGGAATTAATTCATGAAAAATTTAATAAACTGGTAGATATTGTAATTGATGCCGGATTTGGTGGAAACATTGCTTCTACCATTATTGACTGCACAAGCGACGATATTATTGTTATCCGTGAAGGAAAAGGGGACATAAACAACTATCTTTAAACGACAGTTTATTGCTGAGCTTTACAACGAATGCTAATGCGTACTAAAAACATTTTTGAACTTCCCGAAAAAATTAATACTCAGGAGGAATTATTTGAAGCCCTGATTAAGACGCCTGATATTCTTATTGAACGAATAATAAGCGCCGGGCAAGTATCGCCTCCCGATTTTTGGTACGACCAGGAAAAAGATGAATGGGTTGTGTTGTTACAAGGTAATGCCATAATAGAATATGACAATGGCGAAAAAACCGAACTTTTTAGTGGAGATTATTTATTCATCCCTTCGCATCTGCGTCATCGTATAATATATACTTCTGCCAATCCGGTATGTATTTGGTTGGCGATACACGGAAACCTTCGATAAATTAATTCATTATCAACGTCATTAAATTATTTAAAGAAATAATTCGTTTTTTTTGTTTGTACATAAAATAAAATGTGTACTTTTGCACCCTCTTAATGATGATTTAGTAGCTCAGCAGGTAGAGCACATCCCTTTTAAGGATGGGGTCCTGGGTTCGAATCCCAGCTAGATCACTCCTTCAATTTTAAGCGTCTTGAATAGTATTATTTGAGACGCTTTTTTATTTTATGCCAAGTGCATAGATAAAAGTAAATGGCATTACCAGGTTATAAAAAGTTTTGGCACGGGCAGCAACGAAGTAGAAATTATTCGTTTGGAAGAAAATGCCCGGCAATATGTTCGTGAACAGGCTCTATAACATCATCTCAAAGTCAAAATTAAACACCTGACTTTTTTAGGCGTCCCAATGATTAGATTCATCCATGAATAGATATGACACTGACAGGCCTGAAGGCGCTGTCGGGTCATCCTGATTTTTTCCTACTTCCGATAAAAAATCTATATAATTTTTTTGTACTATTTTTTTGTATATTTAACGCCTAATTCTTACGTATATCAGTTGTAAGGGATAAGGGTTGGATAATCATTATAATAAACTGATATATAAAGAAAAAGCTCTACGTAATCGCAGAGCTAAAAATTTCGGCTTATAGCCTTATTGTGATAAGGCTTTTTAATTGTGAAGCAAAAATAGTAATTTTTTTAAATAAAAAAATAAAATTTTAAAAAAATGAATAAAATTTTAGGTCTTGATCTGGGAACAAATTCAATCGGGTGGTCAATCCGTAATATAGATTCTGAGATTAAAAATCAGATTGAAAAATTCGGAGTGGCAATTTTTGCAAAAGGTATAGGTGAAGGAAAATCCGGAGAATTTTCATTTGCTGCTGAAAGAACAAAAAACCGTTCAGGAAGAAGGCTCTATCAAGCCCGTAAATATCGGCTATGGAAAACATTGGAAATTTTAATTAAAAACGATTACTGTCCGCTTTCTTTTGAAAATCTGGATCACTGGAGAAAATATGATAAAATTAATGCTCAAAAAGGCGAAGGTGGACGATGCTATCCTGTTAATGATATGCTGTTCGATGGCTGGATAAAACTTGATTTTAACGGTGATGGAAAGCCTGATTATATAAGCCCTTATCAGTTACGTGCAGAACTAATTGATAAGAAACTCAATTTCGATGATAAAAATGATCGATACAAATTAGGACGTGCATTGTATCATATTGCTCAACGGCGTGGTTTTAAGAGTAGCCGAAAAGATGCACAGACAAGTGAATCTGGCGAAAAACTGGATGCAAAATCAGAGCTAAAAAAAGAATCTTCTTTTGAAAAAAGCTTACAGGAAAAATATGGTAAATCATTAAGCGATTTTCCAACCATAGGTTCTGCCTTATGTTTCATAGAACAACAAGGAGATCATGTATTATATATCTCATATCGAGACAAATGTACAAACTTTATTCCATATTACAAAATATACGGCATTATTTTGTTCTGATTACTTAGATGTTTATAACTTCATTTATTTCTGATAAAACATAATTAAGCCATAAGATGCCGAAGATATTATTGAATTTTACAAAATCAAGTCTAACTTCGACGAATTCAAGCTCGACATTAGCATTGTTAAGCCCGACGATGCCAGATTCAAGCTCATCACCGGCACTAATAATTCCGGTATTGGAAAAATCAAGTCCGATATTGGCATTATCAAGTTCGATATTGGCATTGTCAAGCTCAACATGGGCAAAATTAAGTCTGGCTACGGCATCATCGAGCCTGTATCCGAAATATTTATCTCCTACTCTTTCGAAATATCAGATTACTGATATATACAGCGGCCGAAAGGCCATTATTAATTCTTTATTTATTAACCTTTAAAAAAGGAGGTCATTTATGGCTAATCCGAATTTCAGAGTTGTGATCCCTAAAAAACCAGAGCAATTAATTGATCTGGCAGGGAACATCAACAAAAAGCATCAGGACGATAAAGAACTATCGCCACTGAGAGCAATGCGTGTGCATAAATGGGAAGATAACGGACCCAAGATTGCTACTTGTCTCGAACATCACAAAAAAGCCGAAGAATTAAAACGGCAGATGGAAGAGGAATACCGGAATCGCGATTTACTGCTTATTGATTTGGTTAATTCTGTAAAAGCGAGTCGTGATATTTTATTAGGCGTTTGCCGCGACAATCCTAAAATAATGGGAGAATGGGGCTTTCTGGTGGATGACACTCCACGCAACCCTAAAAAAGTAGTTCAATAATCAAAAAAAACGCAGGTGCCGTTAGCCTGCGTTTTTTCAAATACTTAGTGCTCTTAGTGCCTTCGTGGTTTATATTTTTTCAACCACCAAGAACACTAAGAATCACAAAGAAAAAAAACTTAGTGCTTTTCGTGCCTTCGTGGTTTATTTCTTTTTAACCACTAAGAAACACAAAGAAAATTTGGCTGTAAAACAAAAGAAATGATTAAACGAACTCTTTATTTTGGCAATCCCGCCTACCTGCACCTGAACAATGAACAATTGATCATCCGCCTGCCGGAAGTGGAAAAAAACGAAACCCTGCCCGAACATTTTAAAAAAGAAGCCGCCACATCCATTCCCATCGAAGATATTGGTATTGTAGTGCTCGATCATAAACAGATAACCTTTACTCAGGCATTGCTCGAAAAATTACTCGATAATAATTGCTCGGTGATTACCTGCAACGAAACCCATCATCCCTATGGATTGCTGTTGCCCCTTTCGGCTAATACCCTGCAATCCGAAAAGTTCAGGGTACAAATAGACGCTTCCCTTCCCTTAAAAAAACAATTATGGCAACAAACCATCAAGTGTAAAATTACCAATCAGGCACAACTACTGCTATCCAAGCACAGGCAATCCGTCGCCAATATGCTGCACTGGGCGGCAAGTGTAAAAAGCGATGATGCCGAAAACCACGAAGCCCGTGCCGCGGCTTATTATTGGGAACATCTATTCACAGGCTTTCCCGATTTTCGTCGCAGCCGCGACGGCGAGCCTCCCAATAATTTACTCAATTATGGATATGCCATACTAAGAGCCGTAACGGCAAGAGCATTGGTAGCAAGCGGAATGTTGCCTACCCTGGGGATTCATCACCACAACCGTTATAATGCCTATTGCCTTGCCGACGATATCATGGAACCCTATCGCCCTTATGTGGATAAGGTGGTTACCGACATAACCGGCGAAATAAGTGATTTAAGTTTACTTACTAAGGATATAAAAGCCTGTTTGCTTGGTATTCCGGCTATGGATATTACAATCAACGGACAAAGTAGCCCGCTAATGGTTGGAATAACGCAGACCACCACTTCGCTTTACCGTTGTTTTGAAGGTTCTGCCCGTAAAATTGTTTATCCCGAAATGATATAACCACTGCCGGTAAGAACCGTCAGACAGATAATACCGGATTATGATTAACGAACGTTTAAATGCATACAGGATTATGTGGGTATTGGTTTTTTTCGATTTGCCAACCAACACGGCAAAGGAACGTAAGATAGCCGGCGACTTTCGCAAAAATATGATGAAAGACGGGTTTGCCATGTTTCAGTTTTCTATTTATATGAGGCATTGTCCCAGTCGCGAGAATGCCGAAGTACATATCCGAAGGGTTAAAAAGGAATTGCCCGATAAAGGGCATATAGGCATCATGTGCATCACCGACAAGCAATTTGGCGACATGGAAATATTCTATTGCCGCCAACAAAAAGAAGTGAATATACCTGTACAGCAGCTCGAATTGTTTTAAAATTTAAAAAAGTAAAAAAATGTTTCTGTGGAATGTATTCGGCTTAGTATTGCTCTTGTTTTTTTTCAGGATTTATGATAAAATACGCAATAAGAGTTCCGGGAAACAAGTATCAACAGGGCATAAAGTTTTGGAATCAACACCTGAGTACAGCGTAATTCGGGTAAAATTTCCGCATCCGGCAACCGCTTCCGAAGAAAAGATTAAAGAATTTCTTGATAAAGAATATAATCCGGACGTGCTGGAGAAATATATCAAGCTTTGCGACGAACACAATGCACCGGATAAAATACGGCAGATGATAACCGACCGTTTAACTAAAATAAACGCTCTTTCTGCAAACCGGTAGCATTTATGGTTGCTAATAATACAAAACCTTAGCGCTGTTTATTTCTTTTTAACCACTAAGAGCACTAAGAATCACAAAGAAAAAAACTTAGTGCTCTTTGTGCCTTCGTGGTTTATTTTTTTAACCACTAAGAACACTAAGAAACACAAAGAAAAGAATACTTAGTGCTCTTTGTGCCTTTGTGGTTTATATTTTTTAAAACCACTAAGAACACTAAGAAACACAAAGAAAAAATACTTAGTGCTCTTCTGCCTTTGTGGTTTATTTTTTTTTAACCACTAAGAACACTAAGAAACGCAAAGAAAAAATACTTGGAGTTCTTGTGGTTTATACTTTAATTGATTAATTTTTACCTTAAAATGGTTTATTATGAACGAGAATGACATTTCAAGAATTGTGCTCGATTGTGCGATTAAAGTTCATTCCGAATTAGGTCCCGGTTTACTTGAGTCGACATACGAAGCCTGTTTAAAATACGAACTTCAGCAAGCAGGGCTCCGGGTGGAACAGCAAAAAGCCTTACCGGTGATTTATCATGATGTGAAATTAGATTGCGGATACCGGATTGATTTAATTGTTGAGAACAAATTTATCATCGAAATAAAATCAGTAGCGTTTCTCAACGACGTACATTTAGCACAAATACTGACTTATCTGAAGTTATCCGGTTGCAAACTGGGTTTTCTGATGAATTTTAATGTAGCAAAATTGAAAGATGGGGTTAAACGGGTTATTAACGGTAATCTCAATGATTAAAAAAACTTAGTGCTCTTTGTGCCTTCGTGGTTTACTCTTTTTTAACCACTAAGAGCACTAAGAATCACAAAGAAAAAACATCGCGTTCATCGTGGTTAAAACAAAAAAACCGGCTATTCACCGGTTTTTGTTACTAAAAACAGTCTCATTTTTAAATCCTGAATAAGGCTTTAAACTACTGAAATCAATCCCCTTAACCGGGGGTCTGCTGTAATCAGTAAGTCAAAGATACAATTAGAAAGCAAATCACAACAATTAGCAACGGGTTAAAATACACAGTTCGCTGTAATCAGTAAGTCAAAGATACAATTAGAAAGCAAATCACAACTTCCTGTTTTCGATAACCATTACCCTCGCAGCTGTAATCAGTAAGTCAAAGATACAATTAGAAAGCAAATCACAACCAGTCCCCGGACCATAAACCTTCACTATTAGCTGTAATCAGTAAGTCAAAGATACAATTAGAAAGCAAATCACAACACAGACTTATTATTGATGCAATTACAGATAGCTGTAATCAGTAAGTCAAAGATACAATTAGAAAGCAAATCACAACATATCTGTGTCTTCATAACTGTCAGTAAGCGCTGTAATCAGTAAGTCAAAGATACAATTAGAAAGCAAATCACAACTGATATGCTGGGATAGACGGGTATAGTCTGCTGTAATCAGTAAGTCAAAGATACAATTAGAAAGCAAATCACAACTCCCGGATGGGTGATTGTGGCATAAAATCAGCTGTAATCAGTAAGTCAAAGATACAATTAGAAAGCAAATCACAACCTGAACAGCAAAAGGAAGATTTAGAAAAGAGCTGTAATCAGTAAGTCAAAGATACAATTAAATGAGCAGCTATTTATTTCGAAATAGTTATATCAATAATTTGAACAGCCATATCATCCCTTGACGACCGGTTATCAATTAGCCAACGCTGAAAATCTTCTGTTTACTAAAACAATGTTTGTGTCAAGAATATGTTGATTTTTATTAAATTGAGAGTAAATCAGATCACTAAAATTAAAATCCTTAAGTGCTTTTTTAAATGGATCAAAAACTGACAGATTAAATCCAATTAAACCCAATACGGTTATTGTTAAAAACAATGCAATATTCGATACTAAGTAATCAAATCGAAATATTTTTTTGGCAATCCTTTTAAAGTAACGCATTACAATGTAAAATTACGCATTGCAAATATAAAAAATGATTGATATTTTTCCTAATTTTAAATTATTTAAACTAAATTTACCAATATACTTTAAAAATATTTTTTCAAGACTTTTAATTTATAATTTAACTATTTTACCTGCATATACCTTATTAGCACACAATATCTTTACGATAAAGAAACCTTTATGTAGAAAGCTTAAGTTATCTATATACAGTTTATTACCGCTTATTATACAATTATTGGTTTCAAACAATTTAGTTCCGGAAGTATTAAATATTTGAACACTTTTAACCGTTGTAATTTCTGAGGGGAATGTGAATGAGAGAAAAGAAGAGAAAGGGTTGGGAAATATCTGAATTCCTTTTTGTTCTGTTCCTGGTATGTCAATCCCACCAAGCAAGTTTATTGCATATAAAAAATTGGGAATACCATATCCAAATAAGGAATCTGGGTAAGTAAATTGATTCGCACTGGACTCAATAGCATGAATAATTTCCTGGTTATTATGATTTAACTTTGACTGCCACAAGCATGCAGCCATTCCAGCTATTATTGGTGATGAAAAAGAGGTACCACTTTGATAGGAAATTCCCCCATTTAAATCAGCGGTAACTGCATTATAGCCCTGTGCTGTTACATTTGGTTTAACTCGCTTGTCAAAAGAAGGACCTGTCGAACTAAAGTTTGCATATGTACTATCCGGTTCAACAGCACCTACAGCAAGAACACTATCACCATCGGCAGGAGCCCCAATATACTTCCAACTTGTATTCCCATAATTACCTGCACTACAAATTACTAATATGCCTTTTTTTGCTGCTAAATCTGCACCGATTGTAACTGTAGTTGTATTTCCGTCTAATTGTGAATATGTATGATTTTGTGAAGTATCATCAAAGATGGTATAGCTTAACGAAGAATTAATTATATCAACCCCAACACTATCGGCAAACTCTGCTGCAGCCACCCAATTATATTCCTCACCTACATATTCGGCATAATAATCTTCCGAATGAAGCAACCAATAATTTGCTTTGGGAGCAGTCCCAATAAGTTGCCCCTGTAAAAAACCGCCCATTGTCGATAATACCATCATTCCATGTGGACTCATACCAAATCCATAAACATTTTCACCTGGTTTTACAAAATCCCTGGTTCCTAAAATTTGATTATTAATTCTTAGGCTGTCGAAAACAGACATAGTGTCTACATTAAGAAAACCCGCATCCAATACCGCTATCGTCATTCCCTGTCCGCGATATCCGGCATTATGCAATGCATTGCCAGAAATCATTTTAATTTGATTATACGAAGCTCCATAGTCATATATGTCAGAATTTTTATTCGAAACTTTACCAATCACAGTCTCACCATCAACAATTGATAATTTTTTATCAGAATTGCATTTATTAGATGCACTGCCATCCTTAATTTTTCTAATTTCTTTAACAAATGGCAAGTTACCAATGGCTTGCAAATTATTGCTACCAGTTAAGACAACCCCATTCAACCATTTTAAAGAATACTTAATGTTTCCGCCAGCAGATTTAATTTGGCTAATATATGATGGATTTACAGGTAAATCGCTTACGTCAACATTGATCGAATATCTTTGGCGGCGTTCTATTGATTTTATCGTTAAATACTCAGATGGATTAGTAATGCTAAAAGGGGAATTATTTTTATCAGTAAATAGCACAACATATTCATCATTAAAATTTTGCGATTGACAAAATAAACATGTTAAAATAAAATACATACTAAATAAAAAAACTTTCATAAATTTCATTGAAAATAATAATTTTAGATTATTTAAAAAGTAAAGATATTCATTGTTTGTTGAATTTACAACTTATTAAAATAAAGATAATAGTTCATTTTACAAAAACACAAATAAAAAGATCACCACAGTTAATTTTTTCAACTTCAATTCATTAATGGATCAGAAGGAAAATTTGTCCAAATTGCATATTCTTGTCCAAAGGATTTCATAATATTTTCCCAGAGGTTTGATGATTTTGTATTGATAATCTTATCAATATTAGTTGAGGAGACGATCCATGAATCGTCTTCCAATTCCCGGTCTAATTGTTTGGGTTCCCATCCAGAATAACCAATAAAAAAACGTATATTATTAGTGGTTAAGACTTCTTTTCGAATTAATTTTTTTACCATTTCAAAATCACCGCCCCAAAAAAGTCCATCCATTATTTTTACACTATCTGGTATAATTCCTTCAATTTCATGAAGGAAAAACAAATTATTGTAACTTACCGGACCTCCAAAATATAAAGGAAAGTTAAAACCAATAAAATCATTTGATAATTCAGACAATTTTAAATTTGTTAATTTATTAATAATTAATCCAATAGTACCATTTTCATTATGTTCCGTTAATAAAACAACTGATTTTTTAAAAAAAGAATCGATCAAGGAGGGGTTAGCTATTAATATTTTACCTTGCGAAGGATTAATTTTCTTTTTCATAATTTTCAATCGTTTCAAATTGCTAATTTTGTAAAATAAATTTAACCCTGATTATTCATTGAATTTTTAATTTAACCTACGAATAATTCAGGCAAATAATTTTTATCAAAAATAATACCATTTTCAAAATGAATAAACAAGATAATTTTTACAAATATACTTCTTTCAGGAATAAATACAAATTCTTTTCTTACGAAAAATATTCTTACTATATTTCAGATAGTTGCTTCCATATTAAATACGAATTTAATCTTAACGATACATTTTATTTTAAACCTACGATAAATATTCCGCAGAAAGAAATTTTTAATTTGCAATCCGTTACAGAGAACGTATCTGCCAATTTTTTAAATAATATTATTTTCAATATCGGAATGGTTGAATTGTTAAGTTACTGGAAAACTACCTGTTCGCCTAAAATAATAATAAAACCTCATTTTTTAACTCCGGAACAAATATCATTTTGGAAAAAACTATACTATAATGGCTTAGGAGAATTTCTTTATTTAAATTCTATTCAAACTGATGAGGATCGATTTTGTGAAATTTATGCTAATTCGGGCAGCAGATTATTCCCTGAATCAATAAATACAATCACCAATACTCTTGTTCCTATCGGTGGAGGAAAAGATTCTGTGGTTACGCTCGAGCTTCTATCTTCTCTAAAAACCAATAATCTACCATTAATTCTAAATCCCAGAGGAGCTACACTCTCTACTATTTCATCTGCCGGCTATTCAATTAATAACATTTTTGAAATACACCGTACAATACATCCGCAATTATTAAAGCTCAATGAAGAAGGATTTTTAAATGGACACACTCCGTTTTCTGCTTTATTAGCTTTTATCAGTATACTTGCGGCAGTCATATCTGGCAAAAAAAATATAGCTCTTTCAAACGAATCGAGCGCCAATGAATCAACAATAATAAATACGAACATCAATCATCAATATTCCAAAACATATGAATTTGAACGTGATTTTCGCATTTACGTAAAAAATTATATTTCAGATAGTTTTAATTATTTTAGTTTTCTTCGTCCCTTAAATGAATTACAAATAGCTAAATTATTTTCGGGATTCCCAAAATATTTTCCGGTTTTCAAAAGCTGTAATGCAGGCAGTAAAACCGACATATGGTGTGGAGTATGTTCCAAATGTTTATTCACATATATTATTCTCTCACCCTTTATTACATCAAAATTATTAATGGAAATTTTTGGTAAAAATTTGCTTGACGATATAAATTTGCGATTTTATTTTGACCAATTAATTGGTATTGAGAATGCAAAACCATTTGATTGCATAGGAACTCCCGATGAAATTAATACTGCATTAGTAATGACAATCCGAAAAACAGAAAATCATTTACCAAGATTACTTGAATACTATAAGACGTTGCTTATTTATAAAAAATTTGAAAATACGGATGATAAGATTCTTTTACACAGCTACAATAAAAACCATTTTTTAACAGAACAATTTGAAAATATATTAATTCAAAGAATAAATGCTTAACAAATTAAAAGAAAAAATTGAAAACAAAAAAACATTAATACTTGGTTTTGGTAGAGAAGGTTTAAGTTCATATAAATTGATTCGTAGCTTGTTACCGAATCAGATGCTGACAATAGCCGATCAAAATGAAAATTTAAATACTACTGTTTTAAAAGAAGATCCGAATATTAACCTTATCCTCGGGAACAAATATTTGGATACACTTAATGATTATGATTTAATATTAAAAACACCAGGGATATCTCTAAAGGATCTGAAATACTCATTATCCGACAACAAACTATCCTCTCAAACTGAAATATTTTTAGAATTATTTTCAAAACAAATAATTGGCATTACAGGGACAAAAGGGAAAAGTACAACCTCAAGTTTGATTTTTCACATTATAAAACAACATACTGATAATGTGATTATTGTTGGAAATATAGGACAACCTCCCTTTAACATGCTAAATTCAATAAATCATTCTACTTTTATTGTTTATGAGCTATCCTCACATCAGCTTGAAAAAATATCTTTTGCTCCACATATATCAATACTCCTAAATCTTTATCAAGAACATCTCGATCATTATAATTCATTCTATGACTACCAATTAGCCAAATTCAACATTACTAAATATCAAAATGAAAAGGATTATTTTATTTATAATGCTGATGACCTACTAATAACCAATTTGATTGGTCATTTTAACCTAAATCGAAATTATCTTCAATTTTCTTTAACTAAACAGGTAGAAAACGGAACTTTTATTAGAAATAATATCATAAATTTCATCTATCAAAACACACTTTCAGAATCTTATAACCTTGAAAATAAACGTAAATTAAAAGGTACTCACAACTTGCTTAATATTATGGCGGCTATCAATGCATGCAAAATATTGGATATACCAGATATTTCCATTATAAATGGCATCAATTCTTTTGATACCTTACCTCATAGAATAGAGTTTGTAGGTAAATTTAACAATATTAATTACTATAACGATTCTATTGCAACCATACCAGAAGCTACAATTCAGGCTATTAAAACATTAAATTGTGTTGATACATTAATTTTGGGTGGTTTTGACAGAGGCATAAGCTACAATAGCTTAATGCAATTTTTATGCGATTCAGAAATTACCAATCTGATTTTTATAGGAAAGGCCGGTGAAAGAATGAATAACATTATCAATAATTTGGCTCCTAAAGGGAAATGCATATTTTTAGTAGCAAAATTTGAAGATGCTATTTTGATTGCAAAAAAAAATACTAAAGCAGGTAGAATATGCTTATTATCACCTGCTGCAGCGAGTTATGATCAATTTAAAAATTTTGAAGAAAGAGGTAATAAATTCAAGGAATTGGTAAGTCAAAATTAAAAAAATCCCCGAATCGTTTTACCTAAAAATCATCATTCTTCTTTTTTAATTGTCTTTTTATTAGATGCATTTTTAGAAGATGCTTCAGTTTTTTTAGAAACTATTGGCTTTTCAGAGATTGTTTTTTTAGCCTTGACCTCTGAATTTGATATATTTTTAGCATCCACGCTAATAACATCCTGTTGTTTATCAGCCTTCCCATCAATTTGTTTTTGCTGAATATTCATCTTTTCAGTAAAATTAAATGAACGTTTGTGTTGACTTTTTCTTCTAACACCATAACTTCCAATAACTATTTTACCTCTGCGCGTTTTTTTATCACCTTTTCCCATGACATAAAAAATTAGTAATTTAATTGTTTTGTAAAAATAACAAAGTTCTTTTATTAATGAATGATTTTACGTAAATAATTATAATTCCGATAAAAACTTTTTTTCAATTAATTCGCACTTGTTGATTGAATTTCGCATCCAGTTTAACATAACATCAACTTTTTCTTCTTCAGTCAAAAAATAATCGGATGAATTTTCCCTGATTTTATTTGTAAAATAAAACATTGCAATAGCTGCTGATACAGAAATATTTAAACTTTCCGTAAAACCATACATTGGAATTTTCATAGTATAATCGGCATTTTGAAGAGTTTCTTTCGTTAATCCATTTAATTCTGTTCCAAAAACAACAGCTATTTTTTTATCAACAGGTACATCTTCAAGTTTCAATGCTTTCTCATGCAACGAAGTAGCAACAATGGTATAGCCTTTATTTTTAAGATTTTCCAAGCACATTTTAGAAGCATTTTGCTTTTGTGAATATTTATAAACATTTAACCATTTTGAAGACCCCAGTGCTATATCAGAATTAACATTGAAATGGTTTACATTTTCAATAATATGAACATCCTGAATGCCAAAACAATCACAAGTGCGTAAAACTGCACTTGCATTGTGCGATTGGAAAATATTTTCCAATACAACTGTTATATATTTTGTGCGTTGAGAAATAATTTCCTCAAATTTCAGAAGCCTATCATTAGTTGCAAATGTTGAAAGGTAATTTAATAATCTTATTTTTATTTCTTTATCAAGGTATTTATCCATATAACTTTTATAAAATATTTTCCAAAAATGATTCATTAAAACATTAAAGCAAGGTTACGAAATTAAACACAATATTTATTCTGTTATAATTTTTAACGGTATTTTTTCATGTTTAAATAAAAAAAACTATTTTTGCACCCTAATTAAAAAGATTATGGCAAAAAAGACAGATACGACAGAAGACAAAATTCAAGCAGTAGAACATGCATTAAGCAATACTGAGCTTTTTATTGAAAAGCACCAAAAAATTATTATGATAGTTTTAGGAGCTATAATAGTAATCATACTAGGATATTTTGGTTTTAAAAAATTATATTTACAGCCAAAAGAAAAAGAAGCTCAATCTCAAATGTTTATGGCAGAGAAATATTTTGGTCAGGATTCCTTGAAATTAGCTTTAAATGGAGATGGTAACTATCTTGGTTTTTTGGCCATTATCAATGATTATGGAATAACCAAATCGGCTAATCTTGCTCATTATTATGCAGGTATCTGTTATTTAAAATTAGGTCAATTTGAAAAGGCAATTGATTATTTAGAAGGTTTTAAAAGCAATGAGCTTTTTGTAGGCCCAATGGCTGTTGGTGCGATTGGCGATGCCAACATGGAACTTGGTAGAACAGATAAAGCCTTGGAATATTATTTAAAAGCTGCCGATAAAAACATAAACGACCTGACATCTCCTTTGTTTTTATTAAAAGCTGCTTGGACTTATGAAAAGAAAAACCAATTTGATAAAGCATTAGAATTGTACAAGAAAATCAAAACTCAATTTCCCAAGAGTGCCCAGTCGCGTGATATTGACAGATATATAGCTCATGCCGAAGGTGTTTTGGAAAACAAATAAGTTATTTGAAGGATTGATAATATCTTTCTAAATTTTATTTACTACCTGTTCAATTTTGAGCAGGTTTTTTTTTGATGATATATGGATAAAAAAAAATTACGTATAGTTTTCATGGGCACCCCTGATTTTGCTGTAACCACATTAGATACCCTATTTACAAATGGTTATAATATTGTAGGTGTGGTTACGGTACCAGATAAGCCTTCCGGAAGAGGGAAAAAAATACAAGAATCAGCTGTTAAATCTTTTGCTAAAAAACATCACTTGAATCTACTTCAACCTGATAATCTTAAAGATGAAGGGTTCGTTAATAATTTAAAACAATTGCAACCCGACCTGCAAATTGTTGTTGCATTCCGGAAACTTCCTGAAATAGTTTGGTCACTGCCCAAATATGGCACATTTAATCTTCATGCCTCATTATTACCCCAATACAGAGGTGCAGCACCAATCAACTGGGCAATAATTAATGGAGAAACGACAACCGGTGTTACTACTTTTTTTATTAATGACATTATTGATTCCGGTAATATTATTTTTTACGATAAAGTAGATATTTTACCTTCAGACACTTTTGGAGAGCTACATGATAAACTTATGAAAGTTGGAGCAGGCATCGTGGTAAAAACGATTAATGCTATTTCTTCAAATACCATTAATCCTATAAAACAGGAAACGTATAACATACTTAATAAAAATATAAAGATCGCTCCAAAAATATTTAAAGCTGACTGTCGAATAAATTGGGCTAAATCATCTTCTGATATTTTTAATTTCATTAGAGGTTTAAGTCCCTATCCTACTGCTTTTATGGAATTATTATCCCCTACTTCTGAAAAATACACACTAAAAGTATTTGGCGGTCACGTTGTTAATGAAGAAACGTTGTACGTTCCGGGAAGTATTAATACAAATGGCAAAACTTTTTTGAATGTTTCGTGTTCTGACGGATGGATTTCAATAGATCATCTCCAACTTATGGGCAAAAAGGATATGAATATCGATCAATTTTTAAGAGGATTTCCAATAATGAACCAATGGAAAGCTCTATAAAAAGACGTTTTTAGAAAATTTTGGGAATATTTTTATAAAAGTTATTAACAAAATGCCCATTTTATTAACATTTACTTGTATAATTGAAAAACCATATCACAACATTTTCGAAAATGGTTTATATTTGTGATTAGATAGTATCACTTAAATATTAATTAAAAATTTAAGAAAATGAACAAAACAGAATTTATTGATGTATTAGCATTAGAAACTGGTTTTTCTAAAGTAAATGCAAAAGTTGCACTTGATGGCTTTGTTTCTTCCCTTTACAAAGCTATCCAAAAAGGTGACAAAATTTCGCTTGTAGGTTTTGGCACCTTTTCGGTAACCCAAAGATCTGCCAGGGTAGGCAGAAATCCCCAAACCGGCAAACAAATTAACATTGCTGCCAAAAAATCTATTAAATTTAAAGCCGGAAAGGAATTCTCAAATGCAGTAATGTAATCTTACATTACTTAAAAAAAAGCTCCAATAACATGGAGCTTTTTTTATTATTTTTTAAATACTAAAACGATAAGGTAATTTAGCATCCTCACCCGCATAATGCACTCCTATGCGGGTAGATATATTTATTTCAGAATCTACCATATTTACGCCTCTGTCTTCCAGCCAAATTTTATTTTCACTTAGGCTTAATCCGGTATGAGAATAATGAATTCCTAATATTTTACATACATTTCCGGGGCCCATTCCAAAGTTAGCTGATATTTTTGTCTTTGATGTTCTTTTTAACATTTCGGATAAACCATCTTCGGGTTTAATTGCTCTGATTAATACAGCGTCTGGAATCCCGGCTATGTTTGTAACAACATTAAATAATGAGTGAATGCCATAACATAAATAAACATAAGCAACTCCCCCTTCAAGATACATAACTTGAGTCCGTTGAGTAAACCTATTATTAAATGAATGGGAGGCCCTGTCTACTATGCCTTTATATGCTTCTGTTTCTGTAATTATTCCGGTTGTTAAAATCCCATTGAAATTAGTACATAAATATTTGCCAAGCAATTCTTTAGCAATTTGCACAACATTATCGCGCGTATAAAAGGAAATTGGAAGTTTTATTTTTAGTGATTTTTCTTTCCCCATTTCAATTTTTGTTCCTCATTTTCATAAATTTTACCGTAATCTTTAAGCCATTGAATAGCCTTTAGCATCTTATATTCGTCAATTAGCTCAAACATCCCCAGAATTTCTGATTCAGATAAAGCATTTAATTGCAGTACCGGTTTAATTGCACTAATGATATTGTCCATTTCATAATCGCTCAACTCTGTTTTATTGCGATTAATGCACACATCACATTTTCCGCAACGTTTGCTGTCCGTTTCTCCAAAATACTTTAACAATAGCTGATTACGGCAATATTGATTAGTTGTTGTATAATGTATTACCGATTGAAGACGGCGTTCAGCATTTTCTTTTATTTTAAAATAATTTTCCGTTGAAATAGAAATATTTTTTATATCGGTTCTTTCATAATTATAAACTATTTGCGGAAGAGATTTTTGAGGCATATAAACCAATACTTTCATTAAATCAAGCTTCTTCAAAAGTGCAACCACATCATCTTTGGATATTTCTGCACGATTGGCCAATTCAGCTTCATTTATTTTGGTAAAATCGATAAAAACACCACTATATGAACGGAGGATCAACTTTATAAATTTATCGTATTTTATGTTTTCAACCTGGAAACGATATAATTCATCCTTTTTAAGCAGAAACATAATTTTGGAATATGAATCAAACGAATCAGAAAGAGTTATATAACCTTCTCTTTCAAGAAATTTTAATGAATTAAAAACAATAGCGGGCTTGAACTGGTACGTATTTGAGAAAGCATTAAGCTCAAAATCAAACGAAATGTCTTTTCCTCCGCCTACGGCAAGTTGATAATAATTACCCAGTGCCTGGTAAACATTTTTAATAACTTCTGGCTCAGGATAAGCAAGTTGTAAATTATTATGAGCATCAATCACATCAGAATTTTCATATAATAAAATAGCGCTGGCATTCAATTCGTCTCTTCCTGCTCTCCCTGCTTCCTGGAAATAAGCTTCCAGTGATTCTGGTAAATCTAAATGAACGACAACCCTGACATTGGGCTTATCAATACCCATACCAAAAGCATTTGTCGCGACAATAATCCGGTACTGTTCACGCATCCAGGCATTTTGTCTGCGGTCGCGGGTAACTGTATCCAAACCTGCATGGTAGAAGCTTGCTGTGATATTATTTTTTTCGAGGAACTGCGCAATTTCAAAGGTTTTCCGCCTGCTACGGACATAAATGATACCAGAGCCTTTTAATGTATTAAGAATACGTATCAGCCTTCCAAGCTTATCATCTTCTTTAATAACATAATACGTCAAATTTTTCCGGGCAAAACTTATTTGAAAAACATTTTCAGAAGGAAAGTTCAATTTTGCCTGAATGTCTTTCACTACTTCAGGTGTGGCTGTTGCCGTAACAGCCAAAACCGGAATTTGAGGTAAAAATTTGCGTATTTCTGCAATTTTTAAATATGGTGGGCGAAAATCATAACCCCATTGCGAAATACAATGGGCTTCATCCACAGCAATCAAACAGATTTTTAATTTTGACAAGATGCTGCGAAATTTTTCCGTTTCAAGCCTTTCGGGCGAAATATAAAGGAATTTTACATTTCCATAAATACAGTTATTAAAAGCAATGTCAATTTCATAATAATTTAATCCCGAATAAATTGCAACAGCTTTTATCCCCTTACGTTTCAGGCTTTCCACCTGATCTTTCATTAGTGAAATTAATGGAGTTATTACCAAACATATTCCTTCCATTGCCAGTGTAGGAACCTGATAGCATACCGATTTTCCACCTCCGGTAGGTAGTAACGCCAGTGTATCTTTCCCTTCCATAACAGATCGGATAATTTCTTCCTGCATGGGACGAAAGGTTGAATAACCCCAATATTTTATTAAAATATTCCGGATGGGCATGGCATTTTTTGAATTTTACGAAATTAATAAAAAAATAATAAACTTTCGATATTCACATCACGAAATATTAAATAGCTATCCGAATATGCATTTGGTTATTAAAATTATTTTTAACTCTTAGTTTGCCAGATGATTAAATCTCAAACATTTCTGTATTCGTCAGGATATATTACTACTCCCGAAACTCCGGATAAGCCATCAGGAACCAATTCCTTCGCCATAAAAACATCTTCAGGAACTTCAAAGGGAGCTTTAATGTCAAACAAAGATGCGGGTTTAAAACCAAATTTAAGATAATAATCTGGATGCCCAAGAACAATTACAGAATGAAAGCCAGCTTCGGCTGATTTCTTTAATCCAGTTTGTATTAATTGGCTTCCAATGCCCATATTTTGAAATTCGGGTAGAACAGAAACGGGAGCCAAGGCAAGTGATCTGTGTTGTAAAATGCCATTATCAATGTTAACTGGAAAAAATAAAATATGCCCTACGACTTCTCCACCAAACAGGGCAACAATAGATAATTCTTTTATAAAATCTTGATTTTTACGAAGTTTTTCAACTAAAAGCCCTTCATTTTGTTGACCAAATGCAAGATCGTTTACCATCGTAATGGAAAGATAATCGGATTGAGATTCCGAGCGTATTGTAAGATTCATAATCGTTTTTTTAGGCTGTAAATATACAAAATGAACAATTAGTATAGATCGTCGTTAAAAATAAAATACTAATTTCGAAACCAAAATCAGAAAATGGAAGCCATCCAGCCAACCGTCAGTAAACGTGTTACTTTATTTATTACTACACTTACTTCATTTTTTACGCCTTTTATCGGTTCAGCGGTGAATGTTGCATTACCTACCATTGGCAGGGAATTTCAGATGAATGCCGTAACTATTGGTTGGGTGGCAACTTCATATCTACTCACAGCGTCCATGTTTTTGGTTCCTTTCGGAAAACTTGCTGATATTTTAGGACGAAAAAAAATTTATACCTTGGGTATAATTTTATTTGGATTAACATCACTTTTGTCTGCGCTTGCATCCAATGCATTTTTACTTATATTATCAAGGGTTTTGCAGGGCATTAGCGCCTCCATGATCTTTGGAACAGGAATAGCTATTCTTACCTCTGTTTTCCCGTCACAGGAACGCGGGAAAGCTTTAGGGATAAATGTAGCGTCTACGTATCTTGGACTATCCATAGGACCTGTTATTGGAGGCTTGTTTACTCACTATCTTGGTTGGCGTTATCTTTTTGTTACGCTCTTTCTTATGAGTTTAACTGTTCTTCCATTTATTTTCTATAAAATGAAATCGGAATGGGCTGATGCAAAAGGCGAAAAATACGATTATCGCGGAGCTGTAATTATTGCAATCGGATTATTTGCACTCATGTATGGATTTACATTATTTCCTTCAATAAATGGTTTAATCTTATTGACTATAGGCGTTGTATGCCTGATTACCTTTTTTTGGTGGGAGCAAAAAACAACTTTTCCTGTAATGAATGTTTCCCTTTTCAAACACAATACAGTATTTGTTTTTTCAAACCTAGCAGCATTTATTAATTACAGTGCCACTTTTGCCGTAGGATTTCTGCTTAGTCTTTATTTACAGTATATTAAAGGGTTTAATCCCCAACATGCAGGAATGATCATGGTTGCTCAACCGTTAGTTATGGCCTTATTCTCGCCTATAACGGGACGTATTTCTGATAAAATTGAGCCAAGACTATTAGCCTCCGCCGGCATGGGATTAACAGCTATTGGTTTAATTTTGTTTGTTTTTCTTGGATTTCAGACATCTGTGGTGTACGTTATTTCTACGCTTGTGATTATCGGCTTGGGGTTTGCTTTATTTTCATCACCCAATACCAATGCCGTAATGAGTTCGGTAGAACGGAAAAATTACGGTGTAGCTTCTGCAACACTTGGAACGATGCGATTAACCGGCCAGGCTATGAGTATGGGAATTGCCATGTTGATTTTTTCTTTGTTTATTGGAAAAGTAAAAATCAATCCCGAAAATTATCCACAATTCCTTTACAGCATTCGGTTTGCCTTCAGCGTTTTTTCAATTCTTTGTATCATCGGAGTTTTTGCTTCAATGGCAAGGGGAAAGTTGCGTAAAAACGTAAGTCCTTCGATTTAAGAAGAAACTTCAGAGATGGGTTAATTATATTTGCTTAAAGCCTAATTGCTCAATTTTTTCAAGCCATTTTTTCCGGCGGTTTTCGGAAGAGCCTTTGACGGGACCAATTGAAGTAATCTTTACAGGATTAATCCCACAAAACTGAAGAGTTCCTTTTTTAACGGCATTATGCCCAGGTTGTTTGGTAAACAAACGATAGAACAACGGAGGCGCATCCATAGTAACAATAAGCCGGGCTGATTTGCCCGAAAGAAGCTTATCCCATCGCCAGGTATTGGCACGATACCGGAAGGCAAACCCTGAAGAGAATGTTCTGTCGAAAAAACCCTTGAGCAAAGCCGGAAAAGTTGCCCACCACGTAGGATAAACAAACACAAGATGGTCTGCCCAACGTATCTTTTCCTGAGCATCAATAAGATCGGGTTCAATTTCTTTTACAGTAATGCCATCAAAACTTATATTGAATTTTAAATCACAAAGCTCTATCCATTGAATTTCCGCACCTGAACGCATAGCGCCTTTTTGGTATGATTCTGCCAAAGAATGACAATAACTGTCCTTTTTGGGATTTGCCTGTATGATCAGAATTTTTTTCATAATAAAAATTTATGGCTGGATGGGGCTTATTTTGATATTGTTACTTGCTGTTTCACAAAGCTTTTTTAGTTTTTTCAGGCTATTTTCAAGATCAGGTGTAAGTTTCTGTTTAAAGAATAACCGGGTATACCGGGTAATGGGATTATAACCCAAATCATTCTTGTCCATCCATTTTACGATTGTTTTCTTCTGTCCCTGAGAATTGATCATAATTTTGCCTTCCGATTTAAACTTTCCATCATTGAGAGATAATTGATAATGAACATATTTATTCGCCTCAAGCTTATCAAGAACCAGTTTACCTTTACCCTTCATTTCGCTGTCCCACAAATAGGCAGCTCCATTTTCACCATCAAAACCAACAAAAGTGTGCTTCAACGAAGTATCCGAATCGGTTTTCCACGGTATCCATTCAGTCCAAAGCTGGAGATGGCTAATATATTTATATACCAATGCCTTATCGGCAGAAATAATAATACTCCGCTCTATCAAATACGTTTTGGGCAACAGGTAAGAACCTGCAGCTAAAACAGCTATAATTGCAAGAAACCAGGCAATAATAATTCGGAACAGCTTCATATAACCGTTTTATTCAAATTTTATAGGGTCGTTCACTTTGGTTTTTAATAAAGCCAGATCAATAGCTTCAATCATTTCATCAATATAATGGAATTTTATTCCTTTGATATAATCGGATTTAATGTCCTCAATATCCTTTTTATTCTCCTTTGAAAGGATGATATCGGTTATCTGAAATCGCTTGGCTGCCAATATTTTTTCCTTGATACCGCCAACAGGCATTACTTTACCGCGGAGGGTAATTTCGCCAGTCATTGCGATGCCTTTCTTAACTTTTCTCTGAGTGAAAGCACTTGCTAAAGCCGTAAACATGGTGATACCAGCGGAAGGTCCATCTTTTGGTGTAGCGCCTTCAGGCACATGAATATGGACATTCCATTTTTCAAAAATATCAGGATTTATATCAAGCAGATGAGCATGGGCTTTCAAGTATTCATAGGCAATTTCAGCCGATTCCTTCATTACATCACCCAGATTTCCGGTAAGTGTCAGGTTTCCTTTACCTTTACTAAGACTAACTTCAATAAACAGGATTTCACCTCCATAAATGGTCCATGCTAAACCGGTAACCACACCGGCAATTTCTCCATTAAGCGAATCTTCATGCTGAAAATGTGAAATCCCCAATATTTCTTTAATATCCTTTTCGGTAAGTTTTTTATTGTACTTCTCATCTGAAACAATAAACCGAGCCTGATGACGGATAATTTTTGCAATATTTTTCTCCAGTGCACGGACACCCGATTCGCGGGTATAATCCTGAATTATCTTTTCAATTATGTTATCAGTAAATACCAATTGTTTAGGTTTGAGCCCATTTTCCAGGAGCTGTTTTGGAACAAGATGCCGACGAGCAATTTCAATTTTCTCTTCAATCAGGTATCCACTCAAATCAATAATTTCCATACGGTCGCAAAGCGCAGGATGTATGGTAGCCAACGAATTGGCTGTAGCGATAAACATTACTTTTGACAGATCGTACTCAACTTCTAAATAATTATCGTAGAATGTTGAATTTTGTTCCGGATCGAGGACCTCAAGCAAGGCAGCCGCAGGATCACCATTGATATTCGCTCCGATAACTTTATCAATTTCATCCAAAACAAATACAGGATTCGAGGCTTTCGATTTTTTAATGCTTTGAATAATACGTCCGGGCATAGCTCCGATATAAGTTTTGCGATGTCCACGAATTTCGGCTTCATCGCGTAAACCGCCAAGCGACATCCGGATATATTTACGTCCGACAGCACGGGCAATGGATTTACCAAGTGAAGTTTTACCCACACCAGGAGGGCCTAAAAGGCAGAGAATGGGTGATTTCATATCGCCTTTCAACTTTATAACAGCAAGATACTCGATAATGCGTTCTTTAACTTTTTCCAACCCGTAATGGTCTTCATCGAATACCTGCTGAGCATGTTTCAGGTCAAAATTATCTTCGGTACCTTCGCCCCAGGGCAAATCAACCAGAGTTTCCAGATAGTTCACCTGCATGGAATATTCCATAGCATAAGGATTCATCCGCTGAAGCTTCACCAATTCTTTATCAAAAATATCTGAAACTTCCTTGGACCATTTTTTATCCTTGGCTTTGGTTCTCATTTCCGTAATTTCCTGTTCATTGTTGCCAAAACCCAGCTCATTCTGAATGGTTTTAAGCTGTTGATTCAGAAAATAATCACGTTGCTGTTTATCAATATCTACCTTAACTTTACTCTGAATCTGATTCTTCAGTTCGAGCATCTGGAGTTCTTTGGTTAAAGCGGCAAGTACTTTATTTGCCCGTTGTTCCATGTCGGAGATTTCGAGAAGCATTTGCTTTTCATTAATATCCGAATTAAGATTGGATGAAATAAAATTAATCAGGAAAACCGGACTTTCAATATTTTTAATAGCGAAGGCCGATTCCGAAGGAACATTGGGGGAATTATTAATGATTTGAATGGACAAATCCTTAAGAGAAGAAATAAGCGCTTCAAAATTTTTATTCTTTTTCTTTTTTTCATCAGTGCCAAATTGAACTACTTTAGCTTTGAAATATGGCTCTGTTTGAACAGGTTCCAGAATTTGAAATCTTTTTTTCCCCTGAATAATAGCCGTCGTACTTCCATCGGGCATCTGAAAGGTTTTAAGAATATAAGCTACCGTCCCAACTTTATTCATGTCGTCGAACGTAGGTTCTTCTATTTCCGAATCTTTTTGCGCAACAACACCTATTATTTTTGAACTCTTATAATATTCGCGAATAAGATTGATGGATTTATCTCTGCCAACAGTAATCGGAATGACTACGCCGGGAAATAAAACAGTATTTCGAAGAGGTAAAATAGGAAGTATTTCAGGTACTTCTTCAGCATTCATAATTTCCTCATCCTGTGCAGTAAGTAAAGGAATAAATTCGGCATCACTTTCTACAATTTCAGAAAAATTAAGCATTTCGGATTCTATGAGGTTGTCCATTATTTTTTATTAGATAACAAAATAAATACAAGAATTGTTTATTCCTGACGGAATTGTAGGGTATGATCAAAAATGATGCTAAAAATTTCTTTGTCTATATCGTCCAAATTAACATTTCTTCGTTGATACACTTCAGATGCCACATTAAGAGCCTTTTTAAGGTTATACGTTGAAAAACCGGAAGTTCCGCCCCACGAAAATGAAGGAATAAAATTACGTGGAAATCCTGCACCAAAAATATTACAACCTACGCCTACCACAGTTCCGGTATTAAACATGGTATTGATGCCACATTTGGAATGATCGCCCATGATTAGCCCGCAAAACTGCAACCCCGTATCAATAAAAGTCCTTTCGGGATAGCACCATAGTTTTATGTTGTCGTACGTATTTTTTAGGTTGGAATTGTTTGTTCCCGCGCCAAAATTACACCATTCGGCTATGACAGAATTTCCGATAAAGCCATCGTGTGCTTTGTTGGAATATCCGAAGAATACCGAATTATTGACTTCCCCTCCTATTTTTGAATAAGGGCCAATGGTTGTAGCACCATAAATTTTAGCACCCATTTTTAAGGTTGAATGTTCGAGCATAGCAAAAGGACCTCTTACGAGGCAGCCTTCCATAATTTCGGCAGATTTACCGATATATATTGGACCGGCAGAAGCATTCAGCGTTGCACCTTCTATTACAGCTCCTTTTTCAATAAACAAATTTCCATTTCCTATAACAGTATTGGTTTTGCTGAGAGGTTGCGATTGCTTGCCTTTAGTCAGAAGCTCAAAATCAGCTTTCAGGGCGACATCGTTTTGGTGGAAAATATCCCAAGGATAATAAATTTCCGTGTATGGAATTTCGCATTGAACTTCCGTTTGAGAAAGTTCATCCATCACAAAGGGTTTATCCAAATCATCAAACGTTAACCGCATGGCTATAATCGTTTCGCCTTTGGCAAGCGTCTGGTTGGATTCCAGCTTGTTGATTGCGTTTAGTAATTCTTTGTTCGGACAAATACCTCCATTGATCAAAAGGCTTTCCTTTCCACGAACCAATGGATATTTTTTACTCAGGTAGTCTTCGGTTAGTGTTGAAGTTTTGGAAAGCAAATAGTTTTCCCATTTTTGGCGAATGGTTAAAATGCCAAACCGGATGTCGGCAACCGGGCGGAAATAAGTCAATGGCAGCAAATATTCCCTGCGATTATCATCAAAAAGTATATAGTTCATTCTTTTACCTAAATTAGGGTTATCCGGCAAAATTATGTAAAATATGGGTAAAAAAAAGCCCTTTTTATCAAAGGGCTTCAATAAAAAGAAATTTCTTTTTTAAAACTATTGTTTTGCTTTAAGATCCAAGTGTTTCTGATAACGGCTCTTAAATTTATCAACGCGACCTGCAGTATCTACCAATTTCATCTTCCCGGTATAAAAAGGGTGAGAAGTATTTGATATTTCGAGTTTTACCAAAGGATATTCTTTGCCGTCTTCCCAGGTAATCGTTTCTTTGGTCTTAACTGTTGATTTAGTAATAAAAACATAGTCATTAGACATATCTTTAAAAACAACCAGACGATAATCTTTGGGGTGAATGTCTTTTTTCATTGCATTTTGTACTTTAAATTCAGGCTGCAAAAGTATTAAAAATTTATTAATTGCCAAAACTTTATAAAAAATTAATTTGCTTACTTTTGGTTTTGCAAAAATAGAAAAATTTATTGATTAAAATCAAAACTATGATAGACAAAATCAAATATTTAGCAGAAATACACCAGCAATACACTTCCCAAAATCTTTCCAATTTAGTAAAGATTAAGTCGGTAAGTACTTCTGAAAAAGCTGTGGCTGCCGAATTAAAACGTCAGATGGAAGAAGCCGGGTTTGATGAAGTTAAAATTGACGGGCTGGGCAATGTTATCGGGCGGATAGGAAATGGCAAAACCATTATTGCACTCGACGGACACATTGATACGGTAGATTTTGGGAACATGAACAACTGGAACTTCGATCCGCTTTCCGGTGAAATTGAGGACGGTTTCGTAAAAGGACGTGGCTCCGTTGATCAGAAAGGCGGTCCGGCTGCCTTTGTTACCGCAGGGAAAATCATTAAGGAATTGGGTATAGATAAAGATGTTACGGTTTATTTTACCGGAACGGTGATGGAGGAAGACTGCGACGGTTTATGCTGGAAATATATCGTGGAAGAAGATGGCATAGAGCCCGATTTTGTTATAAGCACCGAACCAACCAATCTTAATATTTATCGCGGACAACGCGGACGGATGGAGATAGAAATCAGCTTCCGTGGTATTTCGTCGCATGGTTCGGCTCCCGAGCGCGGCAAAAACGCCATCTACATGGCTTCAAAAATTTGCCTTGAGCTTGAAAAATTAAACAATAAGCTGAAATTTGACGAATTCTTAGGAAAAGGAAGCCTCACTGTTACCGAGTTTGTTTCCGGCAGTCCGTCGTTGTGTGCCGTGGCCGATTTTGCCAAAATTCATATTGACCGCCGCCTTACCTGGGGTGAAACCAAAGAATCGGCGGTAGCAGAAATCGAAAATCTTATTACAGACATGGATGCCAAAGTGTCAGTGCTGCATTATGAAGAAACGGCATACACTGGCTTACGCTATGGTATGGAAAAATATTATCCTACCTGGAAAATTGATGAGAATAGCACCATCGTTAAGACGGCTGTTTCGGCCTTTACGGAACTTTTCAATAAAAAACCGTTGATAGATAAATGGACTTTTTCCACTAATGGTGTTACCATCAACGGGTATTATGGTATTCCGGTAATTGGCTTCGGACCAGGAAACGAAGTTTTTGCCCATGCCCCAAACGAAAAAGTACCGGTCAGCGATCTGGTGGCAGCCTCTGCCTTTTACGCAGCCTTTATTTATAAAGTATCCACATTAAAATAAAAGAAATATGCATAGCATCAAAGAACTTATTCAGGAAATAAAAGATAAAAAATCGGGTCTCTATCAAAAGGACTTTCTGTTGAGCTGGGAAAAAACGAGGGATGAATTAGATATCATCCTTGATGTTGCCGAAGCATTAAAAATATTACATCAGAATAATATTTCCACGCGATGCTTCGACTCCGGACTTGCCATATCGCAGTTTCGCGACAACTCCACCCGCACCCGTTTTTCATTTGCCTCGGCTGCCAATCTTTTAGGACTGGAAGTACAGGATCTGGATGAAGGAAAATCCCAGATTTCGCATGGAGAAACCGTCCGCGAAACAGCTGTGATGATCTCTTTCCTTTCGGAAATCATCGGAATACGCGACGACATGTACCTTGGTGAAGGCAATGCATACATGCGCGAAGTGGGTAATGCCCTGAACGATGCTTTCGAACAAAAAGTAATAAATCAGCGTCCGGGCATTGTGAATCTGCAATGCGATATTGATCATCCTACCCAGGCCATGGCCGATTTGTTGCATCTGAAAAAGACTTTTGGGAGTCTCAGAAACCTGAAAGGGAAAAAAATTGCAATGACATGGGCTTATTCACCAAGCTATGGCAAACCGCTTTCGGTTCCGCAAGGCATCATCGGCCTGATGACGCGCTTTGGAATGGAGGTGGAATTAGCCTACCCCGAAGGATACCATCTGATCCCCGAAATTACAGAATTAGCCGGTAAACAAGCCGGAAAATCCGGTGGCAGTTTTCACATAAGCCATTCCATGGATGAAGCTTTTAGCAATGCCGACATCGTTTATCCCAAAAGCTGGGCTCCTTTCACGGTGATGCAGCAACGTACAATCATGCTGAATAATAATGACACCCAGGGATTAAAAGAACTCGAAAAAATCTGTCTCGAAAACAATGCCCAGTTTAAGGATTGGGAATGTACCGAAGAAAAAATGAAGCTTACCCGTAATGGAAATGCATTATACATGCACTGCCTGCCTGCCGATATTTCCGGAGTTTCGTGCGCGCAAGGTGAAGTTTCGTCCAGCATTTTCGATAAATACCGGACTCCACTTTACAAACAGGCCGGTTTTAAGCCATTTATTATAGCTGCCATGATGCTTACCAACCGTTTTGAGAATCCGGCAGCCCTGTTGGAAGACATGCTTGATGACAAGACGGCAAGAAAGTATATGTTTTAACAAATATCTCATAACGCTGACAAGTCAGCCTGGTAGCTGATGCTGTCGGGTTTGGCAGCGAGCAAAACATTTTTTCGTCAGGAGTTGGCTATTGATTATGTTTTTTAAAAAATTTTAACCCGTTGAATTACATTTCACCCTTATTTTTACGTAATTTTGACATCATAAATATAAAGAACTACGGTTTAATCATAGTCTGACGATGCCGGTTTTTACTACCGGAAAAAATTAAAACAATCTTAAAAAAATTAGCCATGCTTTTTTTCGATCAGTCCAGCTTGTTGGGAATAACGCTTCACAAAGTGGGAAGTAAAGTTGAAGATGAGGGTATTCAGTTTTCAAAATCAGAACTGCGGACAAACGACAGCCTCAACAACGTATTGCTAAACTATTTTCTTTCTCCTTTCAAATCCGATGAATTCTACCATCTGTATCACGACAGCGATATAAAATACAATGAGGTATATGGCTTCGTTTCGGAAATATTCGATAATCCCAATTCGCTTTACGAACAGTCGGTAAATCTTGCCAAACATCTTTACGAACAAAGTGTACATCCCAAAATCAAGAGCGGGGAGTTTTATACCGTCTATTTCAAGGATTGTATCATTGATAACAATACCGTTGATGCGGTAGGTTTATTTAAATCTGAAAATAAAGATACTTTTTTAAAGATATATCCATCCGTTGATGGGTTTGATATAGAAAGTGAAAAAGGAATAAATATCAACAAACTCGACAAAGGATGCCTGATATTTAATACGGAACGTGAGAATGGTTATGTGGTCGCCGTGGTGGATAATTCGAGTAAAGGAGCGGAAGCTCAATACTGGATGGATGACTTTCTGCATGTGCTGCAACGCAAGGATGAGTATTACAATACACACAATGTGCTTTCGCTATGCAAAAATTTTGTAACCAAAGAGCTACCTCAGCAATTTGACGTCTCCAAAGCCGATCAGATTGATTTTCTGAACAAGTCGGTAAAGTTTTTTAAGGAAAAAGATAGTTTCGAAATGGACGAATTTACTAATGAAGTCATCGTTCAGCCCGATGTGATAGAAAGTTTCAACAAATACAGGAGCGACTATCAGAGAGAACACGATATAGATTTCGCCGATAACTTTGCCATTTCAGAAACAGCCGTTAAAAAACAGGCCAGGGTATTTAAAAGCGTGATCAAACTGGATAAAAATTTCCATATCTATATTCATGGCAACCGCGAACTTATTGAACAAGGGATAGACGAAAAAGGAAGAAAATTTTATAAAATTTATTACCAGGAAGAAAGCTGAAATATTTTAACACTCCGGTTAAAAATTGAGCGAGCCTATAATCTTTTTCAATGTATCGGCAGAATGTCTGAATTGCTCTTGTTCCTTGTCTGATAATTCCAGTCTCAGGTATTGTTCCACACCGTTATTATTAACACATGAAGGTATGCTTATACACACATCACTTACTCCGTAATAGTCGGTAATTAGTGAAGATACCGGTAAAATAGAATTCTCACTTCTCAAAATTGAACGTGTAATTTTAAGCAAAGCTAAAGCTATGGAATAATTGGTTGCCCCTTTGGCTTCAATGATACTATGTGCTGAATTTTTTACATTTTCAAATATTTCCGATAATTCATTTTTGGCATTGCTAAGCCCGGCATAAACGGAACAATACATTTCGATATCCATTCCCGCAATAGTAGCATTACTCCACACGGGCAGTTCGGTATCCCCATGTTCACCAATAATGTATGCATGAACATTGTTCGGATCCACTTTGCAATATTCGCTTATCATGTATTTCAGCCTTGCCGTATCCAAAACCGTCCCGGAACCAATCACCCGGTTTGCAGGAAAGCCTGATAGTTTCAGGGTAACGTAGGTAAGAATATCCACAGGATTGGTTACGACCAAAAGGATAGCGTTTGATGCATATTTTGCAATGGCGGGAATAATATCTTTAAAGATCGTAACATTTTCTTCCGCCAGATTTATTCTGGTTTGTCCCGGTTTGCGGTTGGCACCTGCCGTGATAACTACAATATCTGCGCCTTCACAACCTTCAAATCCGGCAGCATAAATTTTTGTAGGATGGGTCAGACTTAATCCATGATTTAAATCGAGGCATTCGCCTTTAGCGAGTAATTCATTTTTGTCTACTAAAACGATTTCTCTGGCTAATCCGCTTATCATTAACGAAAAGGCAAAAGTACTTCCTACGTTCCCTGCACCAATGATTGCAATTTTAGGTTTTAATGTTTCCATAATTTTTCTGGTTAATGAGTTTTCCGGTTTAATTTTTAACAAAACAGTTAAGAATAGAATAGTAACACCTTTAGCGTCATTTTGTTTATTCTATCCGTAAATAATTTGTTTTTTAAGGTCGGATGGAATTCGCTGTGGATTTTCATCCGTGTTTGCGTTTAGCGAGCTCGTTTCATTAAATGATTATCTGATATCTTACTGTTTCTCCGAGAACCGCAAAGTCCGCCTTGTTGAAAAATATAACGGTATCCAGCACAGTGGAAGCCTTCGGTCGCGTGACAAATTGTTCCCAGCACAGTGGGAGCCTTCAGTCGCATGACAAACGGGTGTTACCACAGTAGCAGTTGTCAGTCGCGTAACAAACGGGTGCTACCACAGTAGCAGTTGTCAGTCGCGTGACAAACGGGAGCTACCACAGTAGCAGTCGTCAGTCGCGTGACAAACGGGTGCTACTACAGTGCACGATTGATATTCAGGCACAAAGCCTTTTTAACCGATTGCATTCCGGGTTAGGAAACAGAAAACAGGTAATCGATACTAAAAGATATCGCAGCACAAAATTATAACAGGGGTTCTTCCAACAATCATATTATCAAAAATACTGATTACCTTTGTCATTTCAATCTTGTTGCATTTGTTACTTGATTTTAAACATTAAAAAAACTGATGACAGAAGACATTAAGAAAAGTCACGAAGAAATTATCCAGGAGTCGCACGAGCGAAGCAAGGAGTTTGGCGTGGAAAAATCGAGGGTATTTCCCAAAAAGGTTCTTTCGGAAGACGAGCTTCGGCGGTTGCTGTATCAAAATAAGGAATTGATGGATATTGCCACTCCTTTTCTGGAAGAGCTTTCCGATTTTCTGAAGGGCACCGGCTACATCTTAGTGCTTACCGACCACGAAGGTTGCATCCTCCGGGTGATGGGCGACAAAAAAACCATCAGCGAAGCGGAGTTTCTCAACATGGTGATGGGTGCTTACATGTCGGAAAACAGCATCGGCACCAATGCCATGGGCACTGCCATCAGCGAAAATGCTCCTGTTCAGGTTACCGCCGACGAACATTTTGTTTCGGCTTACCATCGCTGGACTTGTTCGGCGGCTCCCATCCACGATACAGAAGGCAAAATCATCGGTACCATTAACCTCACCGGCGACAGCCAGTTAATGCACCCGCATAGCCTCGGGCTGGTGGTGGCAGCAGTCAGTGCCATCGAAAACCATATTGAGAATATTGAAATTCAAAAGCAGTTGTTCGATTCCAACATGTATGCTTTTGCCATGATGAACAATCTGTCGTACGGAGCTTTTGCTATTGATCTGAACGATGATATCCACTGGGTAAACGATACCGCCTGCCGCACTTTAAATATCCGGCGTTTAAATCTCATAAATCAGCCTATCAATAACTTTTTTAAGGACTGGCCCAAGGTAAAAAAATCGGTGATCCAGGAAATTCCCTATATCGATGAAGAAGGACAGTTCCAGATAGAAAACCTGGATGAAAAATTTTTGTTAAACGCTCTTCCCATTAAAACCAAGGAAAACGAACTGCTTGGCTTTTTGCTTACTTTCCGTGAATTAAGCCGGATGATTAAACTGGTAAATAAATACACCGGCAGCAGGGCAAGGTTTACCTTTGCCGATATTACCGAAAACAGCAAAGCCATCAAATCGCTGGTAAAAAATGCTAAAATGGTAGCAAACAGTCCTTCCACCATTTTGATTACCGGCGAAAGTGGCACAGGCAAGGAGGTCTTCGCCCAGGCTATCCATAATGCCAGCGAACGGAAAGATTCCGGTTTTGTGGCATTGAATTGTGGCGCCATTACGGCAACTCTTATCGAAAGTGAATTATTTGGCTACGATGACGGTGCTTTTACCGGTGCAAAAAAAGGCGGCAATCCCGGCAAATTTGAGCTGGCACACAAAGGCACACTTTTCCTCGACGAGATTGGTGAAATGCCACCCGACATGCAGATCCGGTTGCTGCGGGCTTTGCAGGAAGGTTCCATTACCCGTATTGGTTCCAACAAAGCCATTGACGTAGATGTTCGCATCATTGCCGCCACCAACAAAAATCTGGAGGAAGAAGTAAAACAGGGACGATTCCGCCTCGATCTGTTTTACCGGTTAAACATCATACATCTGCACGTTCCGCCTTTGCGGGAAAGGAAAGAAGATATTTTGCCTTTTCTAAGGTTCTTCATCCGGCGAAAAGCCAATCGATTAAAGATGAATATTCCGGATATTCCTAAAGAGATTATTGACCGGGTTGTGGCTTATCAATGGCCAGGCAATGTGCGCGAACTGGAAAACTTTGCCGAAAAACTCATCCTGCTCCAGGGAAAACTTACGCCGGAAATGATGGATGAAGAATTCCGTACCGTTTTGGAAAATAAAAATACGGTGCAGGAACCAATAGAAAACACAATTCCGGCTTTGCCTGCAATATTTATTCCAAAATCGATTGAAGAAGCGGAAAAAGAAATCATTGAAAAAACACTGCAACATTTCCAAAATAACATGAGCCAGTCGGCAAAATCTTTGGCTATCAGCCGGAATACCCTTTATCTGAAAGCCAAAAAATACGGCATCACCATGTAGTGTCTTCTTTTAATACACTGTCCCATTTTTCTACAATTTAAAAACTCTTAAGTGTCATTTTTTATGACACTTTTTTTATTTGCAAAAATGGGTAAATCTATAATTTAATAAATATCAGTATTATAATAATCGTGGCACGCCGGTTGAAATAGGAAAGGCACAAGAAAAATAATTTATTAACTAAAAATAAGGAGATTTAATTATGTCACGTTTCACATTGCCCCGCGATCTGTATTTTGGCCAGAATTCATTAGAAGTATTAAAAACCATTAAAGGTAAAAAAGCTGTAATCGTAGTTGGTGGCGGTTCGATGAAAAAATTTGGGTTCCTGCAAAAGGCAGAAAGCTATCTGAAAGAAGCAGGAATGGAAGTTAAAATTATTGAAGGCGTAGAGCCCGACCCTTCGGTAGAAACAGTAATGAAAGGCGCCGAACTGATGCGTCAGTTCCAGCCCGACTGGATAGTAGCCATGGGCGGCGGTTCGCCTATTGATGCTGCCAAGGGAATGTGGATTTTTTACGAACATCCCGAAGCTACCTTCGAAGAAGTGGCAAAACCATTCAATATTCCACAGTTGCGTAATAAAGCCCGCTTTGTGGCCATTCCATCTACTTCCGGTACCGCTACCGAAGTAACGGCTTTCTCGGTTATTACCGATTACAGCACTCAAATCAAATATCCTCTGGCCGATTATGAAATCACCCCCGACATTGCCATTGTTGATCCTGAACTGGCATACACCATGCCTCCAGTCCTCACCGCTCACACCGGAATGGACGCCATCACCCACGCTACCGAAGCTTATGTTGCCTGCAACCGCAGCGACTTCAGCGACCCGCTGGCTTTGAAAGCCATCCAGATGATAAAGGATAACCTGGTGAAATCTTTCCACGGCGATAAAGAAGCCCGCGACAAAATGCACATTGCCCAGTGCCTTGCCGGTATGGCTTTCTCCAATGCCCTGCTTGGTATCGTTCATAGTCTGGCTCACAAAACCGGAGCCATTTTCCACATTCCTCACGGATGCGCCAACGCCATTTATCTGCCTTACGTAATGGACTACAACCGCAAAGTGGTAGCCGAACGTTTTGCAGAAATCGCCCGCTTCATCGGACTGGAAGGCAAAACTACCGACGAACTGGTGGATGCTTACCGTGCTTTCATTATTGATATGAATCATCAACTGAACATCCCCTGCTCACTGAAAGAATATGGTGTAAAAGAAGCTGATTTCAAAACTAACCTGGATCGTATTGCCAACAATGCAGTTCTGGATGCCTGCACCGGTAGCAACCCAAGGGAAACCGGAGTGGAAGATTTTAAAAACATTCTTACCGCCATTTATTATGGAAACAAAATAGATTTCTAAAAGATATCTCCCGCGGAAACGAGGATGAAAGGCATTATGGGAAACCAATTGAATTTCATCCTATTTCTTTTTTAAAAAAAATGTATCATGTTAAAAAAAACAGAAATAACGATTTGCCTTGGCAGTTCCTGCTTTTCCAGAGGAAACAACAAAAACCTTGAAATTATTAAGGATTACATCTCCGAAAATAATCTGAAAGACAAGGTGGACTTCAGGGGACATTTGTGCGCCGAAATGTGCAACAAAGGCCCAGTGGTTAAAATCAACGGAAAAATATACTTCGACATCAACCGGGATAACATTATCTCTATCCTCGACAGCTATTTCAAGAAAAATCAAGAATAATTAGATTCCATTTTCAAAAAAGCCGACAGGCATTCTATCGTTCAACTCAATACTAATACAATGATAAAACCGGTTATTTACACCGAAAAGAATGATTGCCAGGACTGCTATAAGTGTATCAAACAATGTCCTGTAAAATCCATAAAAATTGAAGAGAACAGTGCTTCGGTAATCAATGACTTTTGTGTTTATTGTGGAAAATGCATCAAAAGCTGTCCGGTAAAAGCAAAGAAATACCGTGAGGATTTCCGTAAAGTACAATGGTTTATTGATTCGGGTGAAAAAGTGGTGGCATGTGTTGCGCCTTCTTTCATCGCCGATTTCCCGCAATGGAATCCTGAAAAGTTTTTAGCAATACTCCATGCGCTTGGTTTCACCTGGGTATCCGAAATAGCTATCGGAGCAGAAATGGTTGCTGAGGAATCGCTGAAATGGCTGAACCGGCAACCCGACGGAGTGTACATTTCCTCTTGCTGTCCTTCGGTGGTAAACCTTATCGGAATTTATCATCCCGAACTGCTGAAAAATCTGGTTCCGGTATATTCGCCCATGGTAGCTCATGCTAAAAGAATTAAACAAACATTTGGCAATGATATAAAAACTGTTTTTATTGGACCATGCATTGCCAAAAAAGAAGAATCAGATCAGTATGAAGAATACTTAGATGCCGCCATCACTTTTCAGGAATTGGATCAGTGGATCAATGAAGAAAAAATAGACATTCCCGGGTTACCGGAAGTCCCGGATGATTTCGTTGTAGGAAAAGCAAACCGTGGCAACCTGTTCCCGGTGGAAGGAGGAATGATTAGCACGATGGATAGAAAAGCACCTTTGACCGATTTACAGAGGATGACTTTTTCGGGCATCGAAAACATCAAGGAAATCCTTTCTGAAATGGAAATATCGCAGCCGGTAGGAAAACTCTTCCTGGAACTTTTGCTTTGCGAAGGCGGCTGTATCAAAGGTCCCGGTTCGGCAAATCCTGGCGGGTTGGCAAGCAAGAGACGTTTCCTGATCCAAAGTGTACAGCAAAATTCCGCAAGCGATTATTCCATAAAACCCCTTCCCGACATTGCGGTGGACATCTCAAAGGATTATACCGCTTTCCGCCCGGTGATCCGTTGCATCCATCCCGAAAAGGACATACAGGATGTGCTTAATTCCATGGGAAAATGGACGGAAAAAGAAGAATTGAACTGCTCGGGCTGCGGCTACGACAATTGCCGGGAGTTTGCCAAAGCGTTGCTCGACGGAAAAGCGGAACGGACAATGTGTATTTCGTATATGCGTAAGATTGCACAAAATAAGGCTTCGGTATTGCTGCAAAAAATACCTTCCGGCGTAGTGATGGTGGACGAAAACCTGAAGATTATTGATTGCAATCGTCAGTTTGCCGAATTGCTGGGAAAAGAAACAGTGATGATTTTCGACAGCAATCCCGGAATGGCCGGCGCCGACCTCCGCAAACTGGTTTCTTTCCATAAACTGTTCTCTTCACTGCTCCTTTCCGGGGAAGAAAAAACGGAAAACGATATTCGTGAAGGAGATAATTACTACCACGTATCGGTAGTAAACATTCAAAACTATAAAATTGCCTGCGGCATCATCCAGAACCTGCGAAATCCGGAAATTCAGAAAGAAGTCTTTGCACAACGAATCAATGAAGTGGTTCGCCAGAACATGGAAGCCGTACAACGCATTGCCTATCTGCTGGGTGAAAACGCTTCATTTACCGAAGCCACACTGAACTCCATCACCGATTCACTGGGACAGTCTGCCAGCATTGAATCAAATACCAGATAATTATGGAACCTTTTGGAGTTACCGATACGGTGTTTATTGAGATTGGATGCAGCCAGGAAAATAAAGCGGGTAATTTTGTGTGCGGCGATACTTTTCTTTCACACAAAAATAAAAACAACAGCGCTTACCTGTCGGTGCTTTCCGACGGACTGGGAAGCGGTATCAAAGCAAATGTGCTTAGCACGATGACGGCTTCTATGGCCATGAACTTCCTGCAACAAAACGAACCCATCGTCCGTTCGGCTATTTCAATTCTGAATACCCTGCCAATGGACAGCGTCAGAAATGTTTCCTATGCCACTTTTTCTCTTGCAAGTATTGATAATGATGGTGAAACCACCATCGTGGAATTCGATAACCCTTCTTTCTTGCTTTTCCGCGAAAAGATAAATATTAAGCCGCAAAAAGAAAAAGTTTTACTTCCCAATTCGCCGGAACATCGCATAATACGAATTTCCAAACTGAAACTTTTTAAAGGAGACCGGATAATACTCTTCAGTGACGGAGTAAATCAGTCCGGTATCGGGAGAAATGAATATCCTTTTGGCTGGGATAACGACGGAGTGGAAGAATTTGTACAAGGTCAGATTGATGTTCATCCGGATATTTCGGCACACGACCTGGCAAAATGCATCATTAGGCAGGCCATAAAAAATGACCGCTTTATTCCCAAAGACGATATCAGTTGTGCCGTGATTTACCTCCGCGATCCACGCAGACTTTTGATTTGTTCCGGACCTCCGTTCAACGGCGAAAAAGATGAGTTCCTTGCCAACACAGTGAATAATTACCCCGGCAAAACCATTATTTGCGGAGGAACCACTTCCCAGATCATTGCAAGGGAACTGCACCGCCAAATTCAGATTGATCTGGATATCCCGGTAGGCGACCTGCCACCTTCGGCAAAAATAAAGGGAGTGAATCTGGTTACCGAAGGTATTCTTACCCTTGGAGCTGTAGCCGAAATACTCGAAAACAGCCCTTCACTCGATTCACTGCCCAGCAATCCTGCCGGAGACATCGTTAAACGGATACGCGAATCGGATATGATTGATCTGATGGTAGGAACCCGGATCAACGAAGCCCATCAGGATCCAAGTCTTCCGGTGGAACTCGAAATAAGAAGAAATGTTATTAAAAAAATTGCATTCCTGTTGGAAGATAAATATTTGAAAAAAGTACGGTTACAATTTATTTAAACAATCAGTTATGGATCAGAAAATAAAAGTTAAAATATGCGTGGGTACCTACTGCCACGTGATGGGCGGATACAAGCTACGCGAACTCAGGCAACAGTTGCCGGAAGCTTTGCAGGACAAAGTAAAAGTGGAAGCTTCTGTTTGTTTAGGATGCAGCATGTTAAAAGAAAAGCCTCAGCCTCCGTATGCTGAAATCAACGGAAAACTGATGCCCGATGCTTCGCTGGAGAAAATCATTGAAGAACTTCAAAAAATCGTCTGAAGGCTCTTTGAAATCCTTTCAAAACTTACGGAACTGACTAATTCTTTGTATAATCCTTAGTGCACTTTGTGGTAAAATTTAAAGAGATAAAACCACAAAGATCACAAAAAACACAAAGATGAATAAAGTCAACCCCAGGTTAACAACTTAATAATATTGAAATCATGGCTTTTGTAAATAATACAATGATCATACGCAGGGAATTGCTTACCCGCATAGCCGCATTGGTCAACGAAGGAAAGATAGAACAGGAAATAGACCGCATACCGCTTTTGATGAGTAAAATCCCATCGCAGGCAACCGACCGTTGCTGCAAGCATAAACTCCGTGCGGTGGCAAAATATAAAATTATGGGTCTGCTTGGCTATGGCATCGAAGAAGAAACCGACGAACTGATGCCGCTTAAGGATTATTACGACCTGTCGGTGAACCAGGAGATTTCCTCCCCGCGCATCCTAACCGTGGTGGATGAAGCCTGCACCTCCTGCGTGAAAACAAATTATGTGGTTACCAACCTGTGCAAAGGTTGTATTGCCCAGCCCTGTCTGCTGAATTGTCCGAAGAAAGCCGTTTTTCGCCACAGCAACGGGAAAGCCGAGATTGATCCTGAAAAATGTGTGAGCTGCGGTCTTTGCAAGGAACTTTGCCCTTATCATGCCATCATTTACATGCCCGTTCCCTGCGAAGAGTCTTGCCCAGCTGGCGCCATTCATAAAGACAATTCCGGGAGGGAAGTGATCAACGAAGAGAAATGTATCCTTTGCGGAAAATGTGTCAACGCCTGCCCTTTTGGTTCCATCATGGAGCATTCGCAATTGTTCGGAGTGATGAAGGAACTGAAAAAAGGAACAAAGATGGTAGCCTTGCCGGCACCTTCCGTGTCGGGACAGTTTTCGTGCAAGGACATTGAGATTTTCGGAGCCTTGACCGCCTTAGGTTTCGACCAGATTCTCGAAGTATCGCAGGGCGCTACACTTACTGCCAATGCCGAAGCCAAAGAACTGGATCATGAATTGCAGGAAGGAAAAGCCTTTCTGTCCAATTCCTGCTGCCCGGCATGGGTGGAAGCTGCCCGCAAGATCATTCCCGAAATGGCTCCTTTTATCTCTTCCACTCCTACCCCACTTGCCTATGCAGCACACTTAGCCAAAGAAAAATGGCCTGATCATAAAACCGTTTTCATCGGTCCCTGTATTGCCAAACGTAAGGAAGGAAAAAACAATCCGAATGTGGATTATGTATTGACTTTCGAAGAATTGGGTTGCTGGATGGATGGGTGGGGCATTGAACCTGAGAAGGAATTCACCTGGGGAAGTTCCACGTATATTCCTCCTGCATCCAAAGGGTTTGCCGTTTGCGGAGGCGTGGCCTGTGCCGTACAAACGCTGAGACCGGAAACCACCACTGCCGCTTACGACGGTCTGGATAAGAAAACCATTGCATTGCTAAAATCCTTTGCATTAAAGAAATCAGCACCGGCAGAATTTATCGAAGTGATGAGTTGCAAAGGAGGCTGTATTGCCGGCCCCAGCGCTCACCAATATCCTAAAGATGCACTAAAGATTTTTGAAAATAAAAAAGAAGGATAATAAGATGTCAGAATCTCTTCCTCAGACAACCTCTTTCCCCTTGACCCCACCCATCATATAACTACCTTAAATTTAACATTATATCGCCCTCCCCTCACGAGGGGAGGGATGGGGTGGGGTCCAAAAAAACACTCAGATAACCATTTTTATATCAAATTAAAATAGCTGATTTTCTTGCTCAGACATCTGAATCACTGCCTCAGATAACTGAACCTCTTCCTCAGACGTCTGAATCGCTTCCTCAGACATCTGAACCGCTTCCTCAGACAACTGAATCTCTTCCTCAGACATCTGAATCGCTGTCTCAGACAACTGAACCACTTCCTCAGACATCTGAACCACTTCCTCAGACATCTGAACCGCTTCCTCAGACAACTGAATCGCTTCCTCAGATGACAGAACCGCTTCCTCAGACAACTGAACCTCTTCCTCACTCGTCCTTTTTCAAAATTTGACCACAAAACGGGTCATTTTTACCGGTTAAATGATACCGAGGACGAGTGATTGACCGACTCAGACGACAAATATCCTTCCTCAGACATCTGAATCACTTCCTCAGACATCTGAATCGCTGTCTCAGACGTCTGAACTACTTCCTCAGACATCTGAATCGCTTCCTCAGACGTCTGATTCGCCTTATCACTCGTCCTTTTCTGAGATTTAAGTAATAGAAACTATAAATTGTCGTATCATTGAATCTGAAAACATTAAGAATAGAACACGGATTTTTACTGAAAATAGCGGATTAAAAACGGATTTTAATTTCAACTTGTCCGAATGATTTTCTGGTCTATCCGTTCTTATTATTCATGCCTGCATAAATAAAATCAGCGTTAAATCTGTTTGTATGATAATCAGTGTTTATCTGTTTTTTTCCGCGGAATCCGCGTCCCATTTTTTTGATACACGACATTCTTCTTGTCCAATTACTTAATCACAAAATTAATCCGTTTTTATCTGTTAAACGGCAAAAAAGATGAGGCGTCGATCTGCGAAGACATCAAGTTCTTTTTATACGGTTTGGTTTGGGAAAATTAAATTTCTTTAGCCCGGTTAAAAACTAAACTTCGCAGACAACATCACCTGTGATGGACGTAAATCGTAGGTTGATTTCCAAACGGTGAATGAACTTGCCTGATAGGTAGTATACGTTTTGTTGTTGAAAATGTTGTTCCATTTCAATTCAAAATCAACTTTTTTCTTTGATTTTAAAATGGTGTAGCGATAACTTACGTCGCCAAAGAAAGTAGTGTTTCCTTCGTGATCATAATATTCGGAAGTCAGGCTGACCAAATGATTATCATTGGGAGAAACAAAGAAAATGAGGTTATGGCTGAGCATGGAAATGTTGCTCTTGCGTTCATTATCAATAAAAGTTTCAATATAACTTGAGTTTAAATTATACTCAGCAGTCAGCCACTGGAAAAGGCGGATATTGATATCCGGTTTAAAATTATAAAACAACGTCTTGGTATTTAACAATTCGTCGTTCATCAATGTCTTTCCCTGGCGTTGATTGTAGTTAGCGCGCAGACTTAATGTCGTTTTAATTGCCGTGAAAAATTTACTGGTATATCCCGTCAGGTAATGGGTATAAGCCGTTTGTGGCAAATAAATGGCTTTCTCGATGGTTGTCCCGTCAGTCTGAACAATACTGCTGTATGTAAGATTGTTGTTGCTAATGGAATAAATGTAATTCAACGAATTGAAGAAGGATATGATGGGATTACGGTACGAAAGAGATAATGAAAAGTTATTGGACGTAATTTTTGAAACGGGCGCTGCCTGAAGACTAAGATCCCGGTAATTTCCCAGGATAAACCCGTAGTGTATCATGTCGATGTCGCCTAACTTGTTGGAAAGGGTCCACGAACTTCTTAACCGCCAGAAACCGGTAATGGAATAATCCACCGATAAACTGGGATCAAAGCATAAACGGGTAAGCTCCTGCTTTTGGTCTAAGCGCGTATCATTCAGATTGACATGTTGCCAGTTGAGAGGCAATCCGGCACTAAAGGTAATTTTATTGAGTTTACATTCAATGTCGGTTTGCAAATAGGTACGGGTTTGGGTTCCGTCCAGGTTATTAGAAAAATCATTCCCTGCTACCCGTTCTGCCCCCTGCTGTGTGATAAGAATCTTACTTTCGAGTGTTTGCTGCCGGTAAGCTATTCCTATCCGGGGAGTAAAAACCAATCTTTTCCAACCGAATGTAAAACCGGCCGAGTTGTCGGTATAAAAACGTTGCAGATTTAATTCCTGTTTTGCCATATCATAAATCTCACCCTGATTCAATGCATCCTCAAATATTCCGGGTTCAACCGTTAAACGATGAGGACTGTAGTTATACATAATCAGGGATCGGAATTCCACCAAATATGCCCCTACAGGGTTTATCGAGCGTAATTCGTTAGAAATGGATTGGAAAGGTTTTTTTAACGATTGATTGATATTTTCACCTCCCGTATAAGCCAACCCTGATTGCCTGTCCCAGCCCGATTGAATCTTTAACTTATTATTCAGGTAATTGCTTTTTACATTTCTGCTAAGTGTGAATTCTCCCTGGAGATAATTATCGAAACGATGATTATTAAGCTGTTCTGTAAATTGCAATGTATCCACAGGAGTATAAATTGTACGTTGCAGGGTGGAATGCTCACGCTGTACGTCGTTGATGTAATAAAGATTGCCTCTTAGCTGAATGTCATTGCTGATACGCTGAAGTCCGTTAAAATTAAGAAGATGAATATTGTTGTCGAGGTAACGGTTTTGAGCAATGTCAGGAAGGCTTACGCCCTGAATCTTCAGCATATCCGGATTTTCCGCCGGGATATCCTGAAGCAAATCCTCCAAAGTATATGTGTTTAACTGATTCGATACGTCATCTCCGGTATTGTTGGCCTGATACGACGCTACCACCTGAATTTTTTTGGTAAAAGTCATGGGGGTAAGATTAACATCCCACAGTAATGGTGATGCTCCGGCTCCGAGTTTTGCCGTACCGGTGGTAGTAATGTTACGTTTTAATTTAAGATTCAGCGAAGCCTGGTGCGATGTAACCCGGTCTTCGAGAATGCGGATGGGTTGATGATTTTCATAGATTTCAACGGTGCTTACAGCGTCTGCCGGAAGGTTATTGTTCACAACTCCGTAACGGCCACCCATCAGGTCGAGTCCTTCTACATAAAATTTTTGTATGGGCATTCCCTGGTAAAGAATACGTCCCGAAGATTCAACTTCGATGCCCGGCATGTTTTTCAGTACATCTCCAATTGTACGTTCTTGCATGTGAGTAAAAGGCTTAACCAGATAACTTATGGTATCGCCCCGTTTTTCGATGGGCGCTGCTTTTACTACTACTCCTTTCAACTCCTTGACTCCATATATCAGTTTGAATTGCAGGATTTGCGAAACATTAGCAATGCGCCGGCGTTCATTTTTGTAATTGATAGAACTGGTTTCAATACAAAGACTGTCCGACGGACTGTTTACCGTAGTCCGGAAGTGCCCCTCGCTATTGCTGATGGCAAAAGCGATCAGCATGTTGCTCCCTGATGGATATACCAGAATGTGAATGTCAGGCAAAGCTTCTCCCCTGGCATTCGATACTTTTCCTTCAAGGGTTACCTGCCCGTAAATATTTTGCCATAAAAGCAATGTTAACACAAAAGATGCAATAATTTTCATACCTTTTTAATTAAAATGGAACCGGCCAAAAAATTAGCTATTTACGGATAAGTTCAATAGGATTGTTGCGGCGCGCCATATTTCTGGCAATTAATTGCTGATCGTCACTGCTTGCTCCTTTTTCCTTTACCCTGTTAACAATATCGTCGCGAAAAGCATCTTCCGCTTTGAAAAAACCAAACTTTGTGGTTACAATATATTGCCTATCTTTCATTGTAATCATGGTTCCTTCCTGTGTTTTTTCAATGGACGTCATTTCAAATACGTAATGATTCCGGGTATCATATACTTTTACAATTAATCCGGGTAATCCATTGAATTTATAAGGACCGTCACTGTAAGGAAGTTCAGGGGCAAACCAGGCAATCCAGTCTCTTCCGCTAAAGCTTGTTGTTGCTTTTTGTGCATGATATCCCCTTATCGTTGCCGTATCCGTGCTTAGTTGCCAGTCAAAGAGTTTAAGATTCTCCTCGTATTTGAAATAATCGGGCATAATATATTCAGTATACGTTATTTTTCCGGCAGGATAATTTTTATATATATAATACAGAAATTTCGGCACAGGAGGAATTGTATTTGCATATTCCTGCAATTGAGATGGAGTGTATATTGTTTTCATTTCATTGTTCGAAACAAATAAATTATAGCTTAAAAATTCGCTGATATCTTTGCCAATAAACAGCACCATATCATCATGGCTTATACGTTCCGGATTAAGTGAGTCCCGTTGAAAATCCAAGGAATAGGTAACTGTAAATTCAGCTTTTTTTAATTCTTTTATCGGATCATTAAATAATTGAGGAAAAGCCTGCAAAGAGCAGGATAAGGAAAGGATAATAATAATAAAGTTTCGCATGGTTAAATGTTTTTATCAGATCAAAAAAAGTAACTTATAAATAATTTCAAAAACATAGAAAAATCAAAAAAAATTGCATAGCATAAACCATAACATCCAGCTCCTGTTATTTACGGATAAGTTCAATAGGATTGTTTTGTCGGGCCATATTTCTGGCAATTAATTGCTGATCGTCACTGCTTGCTCCTTTTTCCTTTACCCTGTTAACAATATCGTCGCGAAAAGCATCTTCCGCTTTGAAAAAACCAAACTTCGTGGTTTCGACGTATTGCTTTTCCTCTATTGTAATCATGGGAGCTTCTTTTGTTTTTTCAATGGACGTCATTTCAAATACGTAATGATTCCGGGTATCATATACTTTTACAATTAATCCGGGCAATCCGTTGAATTTATAAGGACCGTCATTGTAAGGAAGTTCAGGGGCAAACCAGGCAATCCAGTCTCTTCCGCCAAAGCTTGTTGTTGCTTTTTGTGCATGATATCCCCTTATCGTTGCCGTATCCGTGCTTAGTTGCCAGTCAAAGAGTTTAAGATTCTCCTCGTATTTGAAATGATCGGGCATAATATATTCAGTATACGTTATTTTTCCGGCAGGATAGTTTTTATATATATAATACAAAAATTTTGGCATAGGGGGAATTGTATTTGCATATTCCTGCAATTGAGATGGAGTGTATATTGTTTTCATTTCATTGTTCGAAACAAATAAATTATAGCTTAAAAATTCGCTGATATCTTTGCCAATAAACAGCACCATATCATCATGGCTTATACGTTCCGGATTAAGTGAGTCCCGTTGAAAATCCAAGGAATAGGTAACTGTAAATTCAGCTTTTTTTAATTCTTTTATCGGATCATTAAATAATTGAGGAAAAGCCTGCAAAGAGCAGGATAAGGAAAGGATAATAATAATAAAGTTTCGCATGGTTAAATGTTTTTATCAGATCAAAAAAAGTAACTTATAAATAATTTCAAAAACATAGAAAAATCAAAAAAAATTGCATAGCATAAACCATAACATCCAGCTCCTGTTATTTACGGATAAGTTCAATAGGATTGTTTTGTCGGGCCATATTTCTGGCAATTAATTGCTGATCGTCACTGCTTGCTCCTTTTTCCTTTACCCTGTTAACAATATCGTCGCGAAAAGCATCTTCCGCTTTGAAAAAACCAAACTTCGTGGTTTCGACGTATTGCTTTTCCTCTATTGTAATCATGGGAGCTTCTTTTGTTTTTTCAATGGACGTCATTTCAAATACGTAATGATTCCGGGTATCATATACTTTTACAATTAATCCGGGCAATCCGTTGAATTTATAAGGACCGTCATTGTAAGGAAGTTCAGGGGCAAACCAGGCAATCCAGTCTCTTCCGCCAAAGCTTGTTGTTGCTTTTTGTGCATG
>Ga0183100_1000216_pt1 | contig 65470 bp, 63 predicted proteins | sample Biomet2_FD_127789 | JGI IMG/M metagenome (GOLD analysis project Ga0183100, IMG submission 127789) | Microbial communities from bioreactor (seeded with anoxic lake sediment) at LBNL, California, USA - Biofuel metagenome 2 | ecosystem: Engineered > Bioreactor > Anaerobic > Unclassified ...
TGTTGGAATTTTCAAATGGAAAACTTAATAATAAATGGCCGCTTAAATGAAAAAAAAAGGCGTCTTATTTAAAGTGAGGCCGCTTTTTTTAATCCTTCAGATTCCCCCCTATATTTGCGTAACCATTCGGGATATTTCCCATTAGAATCGTCTGGTCGATTGGAATATTTGATTTTACGGCTACTCTTGTGGATACACCAGGCAACATATAGGCAACCAATGTTAGTTTTACTTTAAGTATTACCTCGTGCTTTACCTGATTGATTCCAGCATTGGTGAAATGGCTTTCATATTCAACATCAGCAAAACCAACTGGTTTAATGCGCACTTTTATGTTAGGTCCTATATTTGATAACAAAATACTATCGGATAAAACATTACCCAACGGAATTGAAATTGTACTCGAATTAATATCTGTTAATGCATCATAAATTTTCGTTTCCACTTCTGAGGAATAGCGATTCAAAGTTACTGTATTGGTCTGAAAAGACTTAATATTTCCATCTTTATCTTTTTCAATAACGCTAAAAATGCCGTCTTCAATGTCACTAGACTTTCCATTTCCTTTGTAATCATTCATTGTATTTACTACACAATTATTGATGAGCTTATTGCCATACAGGGCGGTCTCACTTTGACATAAAATGGCGAAATTAGGCCTTAATCTCGTTTCAAAATAAGAAACGGATAACGCGGCAACAGAAAAGGTTATCACCATGAAAATAATACATTTCATCTTCCGACCCATCGACGGATGAACTTTTTTAAAAAAATAAAGGCCGCTGTTATGGCGCCATAATCCAAGCCGCATCATCCATCACCTCATATATCAGTATATGTAAAATATTGCATTTGTTGAACACTCATTTGACGAAAAAAAATTTTTGCCGTACAATAACTGCATATGAAAGGAAGATGAGCATGGAGCCTTGCACACTATGTCCGCGAAAATGCGGCGCCGACCGAGCAAAAACAGCCGGTTTTTGTGGAGCTAACAATAAAATAAAAGTAGCACGTGCCGCACTGCATATGTGGGAGGAGCCCTGTATCAGTGGGGAACGCGGTTCCGGCACGGTGTTTTTTTCAGGCTGTCAGCTTAAGTGTTGTTTCTGCCAAAACCATGCCATTAGCGCAGAAAATTTTGGTAAAGAAATTAGCATAGCGCACCTTTGCGATATTTTCTCCCGTTTGGAGCAGGAAGGGGCACACAATATCAATTTAGTCAGCCCCACACCCTATGTTCATCATATCATTCGCGCACTCGACAAAGTGCGCCCGCGGCTTCATATCCCCATTGTATACAACTCCAGTGGGTTTGAAACCGTAGAAACGATCGACCTGTTAAAAGGATATATCGATATTTTTCTGCCCGATTTAAAATATAAAGACCCCGCGCGTGCGGCTCGATACGCCAAAGCTCCGAACTACTATGAAGTCGCCATAAAGGCAATTGCCTCTATGTATCATAACGTAGGCCCGGCTATCTTCGCTGAAAATCATCTGTTAAAGAGCGGCGTTGTCGTGCGCCATATGGTTATGCCGGGTGGTCGTCATGATAGTATTGCTATCATGCAGGACATTGCCTCATATTCATTTAAGGACGATATTTTGGTAAGTATCATGAGCCAATATACACCCGCCTACAAAAGCCATGAGTATCCAGAAATTGACCGCCGCATAACGAGCTTAGAATATGACTCGGTGGTCAATGCCATGATGGATTTTGGCCTTACAAACGGTTTTATGCAAGAGAGATCTTCTGCAAAAAAAGAATACACGCCTCCTTTTGATTTAGAAGGCGTGTAATACTATATTTCATAAATTTTTTTGCTTTTTACATTAACGTGTGGCGATGTTTTTCTAACAATAATATAAAGGGGATACCCAGTACATAGCACACAACTGCTTCTCCTATCAATACACTGAGCATTGTCCCCAAAATAGGTGATGCGGCAATGGCTTTCAAAAACAGGTTAGAAAATCCGTCTACAAACAATTCTTTCACCGAAATGTTCATAAAAATGAAGGGTAAATAACTGCCAACGATGACAGCGTTAATAATGGAAACCGGCAAAGGTGCGAGCCATTTTTTCTTTAAAAACACGCGTCTGCCCCTATAAAGACTAAGTCCTGCAAAAAGGGTTGCTAAACTTCCAAAAATAATATCAAATAAATTGGCTGTGCCAAACAAATTAGCCAAAAGGCAACCGACAAAAAGGCCCACGGCATACACCGGTGAAAAAAGCGCCGTAAACATCAAAATTTCGGAAATACGAAATTGAACTGGTCCATAACTAATAGCTGAAAAGGGTGGCAGAATCGTTAATATTACATAAATTGATGCTACTAAAGCTGCCTTTATGGCAATATGAAGAGAATTTTTGGGCATGATTTTTCCCCTTTCCAACGTCAATTTCAATAAAACCATCATACCATAATTATCTACTGGTTTCAATGAAAGTAAACAAAAAATATAGAGCAAGCGAGATGACTAAAACAGGCGTCACTTCTTTTAGTAGAAGCGACGCCTGTTTTTATCAAAATAAATTCATAACTTTAGTTGGATTTTGGGGTTTCCTCTTTCGATCCAATTTTCCCTAATGCCAAAATCGCTAAAAAGATGATCGATAATACGACAAATATGCCGCCCATACCAAATCCCATGATTTTAAGTCCGTCCATCAAACCTTGCATTGTAAACATATGATATCCTCCTGTCTATTTGACAAAAACATTAGCCATATAAAATAGAACCAATCCGCCTGCAACAACTGATGCAATCTGTCCAGCAACATTCGCGCTGACTGCTTGCATCAATATGAAGTTCTGGTTGTCCTCTTTTTGTGCCATCTTCTGAATAACACGAGCTGACATTGGAAATGCAGAAATACCGGCAGCTCCCACCATAGGATTGATTTTCTTCTTCGAGAAAAGATTGAGGAATTTTGCAAACAGCACACCGCCAATCGAATCGAAGATAAAAGCGACAAGTCCGAGCGCCAGAATAACAAATGTATTGACTGTCACAAACTCAGCAGCCTGCATTTTAAGAGCAACCGTAATACCCAAAAGAAGGGTAATTAAATTCGCCAATGTCTTCTGAGCGGTATCCGATAAACTGTCTAGCACACCACATTCACGAATAAGGTTACCAAACATCAGGAACCCTACCAATGCCACAGCAGTTGGAGCAAACAAACCTGTAATAGCCGTTACGATAATGGGGAATAAGATCTTTGTTAGCTTCGATACCGGTCTTGCCGAATACTCCATACGTATTTTTCGCTCTGCTTGGGTGGTCACCAGTTTAATGGCCCAAGGCTGAACGATGGGCACCAAAGCCATATAGGAGTATGCCGCCACAATAATAGGACCAACATAATTTGATTTAAGCGTATTCGCAACGAAGATGGAAGTCGGACCATCTGCCGCACCGATAATACCGATAGAAGCCGCATCGGCCATATTAAATCCTAATAATCTTGCAAGTAAAATGGTAAAGAAAATACCAAATTGCGCCGCCGCACCAAATAAAAGCATTTTTGGATTGGATAAAAGTGGCGCAAAATCAATCATTGCACCAATAGCAATAAATAGTAGCAAAGGAAACGCTTCCGTTGCAATACCGAAATCAAACATATGGTTCAAAATACCAATTTCGCCGCCCGGTTGGGTAATAACCCCCGCTAATGGCAGATTAACCAAAATGGCACCAAACCCCATAGGAAGTAAGAGTGCTGGTTCATATTCTTTCTTAATTGCCAGATAAATGAGTGTCCCGCCAATTGCCCACATGAAAAGTTGTTGCCATGTAATAGCTTTGAACCCACTTAATAAAAAGTTCAAAAACTCCATAAAATAAATCCCTTCCCTTGTCTTTTGAATTCTGCATTGCCTACTAATCTAAGAACAAAAAAATTACCAATTTTTCTCTTTCTTGACATAACAGTTTTTATATTATATCATAAAACTATCAAATAATGCAACAAAACTATCAAATAATACAATAAAACTATCAAATAATACAATAAAACTATTAAATAATACAACGAAAATTTAACCATTAAGGGGAAAAAACATGATTGGAATTATCGGCGCTATGGTGGAAGAAACAACCCTCCTAGAAAAACAGATGACACAAAAAAATAAAATAGAACAGGCAGGATTAACCTTTATCTGCGGTCTACTTGCTGGGAAAGAGGTGTGTCTTACCACTTGTGGAATAGGTAAAGTGAATGCGGCTCTCTGCACGCAAAGCATGATAAATTTGTGCAAAGTTGATGCTATTATAAACACGGGCGTTGCGGGTGGAATTCACGAAGAAGTGTCTCCTGGTCACCTCGTCATTGCTACTGACTTGGTGGAACATGACATGGATACCACTCATTTTGGCGATCCCTTGGGGCAGATTCCACGCATGGATGTTTTGGCCTTTCCTTGCGATACACTGCTCGTTTCCCATGCAAAAGAAGCGGCTCAGCAAATGGATATTCAAGCTTTTGCAGGACGAATCATTTCTGGAGACCAATTTATTGCTAGCCGCGAAAAAGCTGATTTTTTATATGAACAATTTGATGCATACGCCTGCGAAATGGAAGGCGCGGCCATCGCTCATGTGTGTTATGTCAATAAAATACCGGTTGTCGTTATCCGTGCCATTTCTGATAATGCTAGAAGCGGCGCCGCACTCGAATATCAAACCTTTATACAAAAAGCTGCCTCCATGTCTGCTAGCCTTGTTCTGTCACTCATCCAAAAAGTGCAATAATAAAGGATCGGAATATCATGAAATCGAATAATCATCACATTGTATTTAAAAAATTAGATACCACCGGCATCATTTTCCCATCCGTGAGCGGTAGAAAAAACACGAATGTATTCCGTATAACCGCTGTGCTAAAGGAAAAAGTAACGCCGGAGCACCTGTTAAAAGCATTAGAAAAGGCGGCAGATCAAATGCCGTCTTTTAAGGTCAAGCTAAAACGCGGGCTCTTCTGGTATTATTTTGAAACAAATTATCATCCTTTATTCATTGAGGAGGAAAATGATTTTCCTTGCCGCACCATGAATAAATATAAAAACAATCACTATTTATTTCGATTAAACTATTTTGGAAACCGTGTCAATTTAGAAGTGTTTCATGTTTTATGCGATGGAAACGGTGCATTAGAATTTTTAAAGAATATCTTATATTACTATTTCATCGAAAAGTATCCACAGGAAGTAACAAAAAATGATATACCTCCCCACAACTTTTACCTATCTTCTGAAACGGACGAAGATGGGTATCCCTTATTTACGTCTCATATTCAAAACATAAAAAGCGCTAGAGATGAAAAAGCTTTTCAATTTCATCTTATTAGGATGCCTGTGCCTAAACTGCGTATCATAGAAGGCGACTTTAGTGTGGCTGAAGTTTTAAAATTTTCCCGTAGCCATCAAACATCGTTAACTGCTTTTTTTGCCTCTGTATTACTACTCAGTATTTATCATACGCAGTATAAATACCATCCCAAAAACAAACCGATTGTTATTAGTATCCCTGTCGATATGCGAAATATATGTCAGTCACATACCGTTCGCAACTTTTTTATTGCTATTAACGTGGGAATAAACTTTTATCAAAAAGACTATACATTTGAAGAAATTATTGAAGAAGTAACGAAACAACTCAAACAAAAAACGCAAAAAGATTTTTTGCTTAATAAAGCGAAATCAAACGTGAATATACAGCAAAACAAGTTTTTAACATTTCTACCACTGCCTATTAAGAAAATTGGACTCATGATTGCCTATAAAATTGGCGAAAAAGGATTTACTTGCACACTGTCTAATATGGGAAAAACTACGACAGCCGAGTCTTTTTCTCATTTTATTGAAGGTTTCGGTGTAACAATCGGATCCAGCAAAAGCAAATCCATAAAATGTTCCCTATGCTCCTATAATGACCATTTGAAGCTTTCCTTTGCCTCCACGGCCTATGACAGAGAAGTAGAGGCTTACTTTTTCCGTTTCCTTTCATCGTTGGGCATTTCCGTTACCATTACAACAAACGAGGTGTAAATTATGCGCATCTGCAAACAATGTGGGATTTCTATTAAAACCGAAGGATCTTCCTGCCCTTTATGTGGGCAGGACACTTTTATGATAGATGCTACCGCTGAACAAGCCTACCCAATAGTTTCGTATAAAATTATTAAAGATTTTCTAAATAGGCTGTTTGCTTTTTTATCCATAGCGATAGGTGGTATAAGCGTCTTTTTGAATTTTTATACATCGTTAAAAGCACCTTGGTCACTCATCGTCATCGCTTCTTTATTATATAGTTGGAGTCTTTATTTTTATAATATCAAGCGATATAAAAATCGAGGGCAAAGCCTATTAATGCAAACTATCGGCATTTGTGTGATGGTTTTTATCATTGATTTTGCTACAGGAGTTTCAAAATGGTCCACCACTTATGTACTCGCGCCTGTTATCCTATCGAGCAACATAATGGGGGCGATTTTGGTGTTGACAAAACCTTATAAAATCTATGAATACATGATGTATGAAATAGCACTCATTGTCATGGGTGCCATTCCTTTTCTTTTGTTTATCTTAAAATTAGCCACTGTCGCATGGATTGGCGTCTCGTGCCTTATTGGTTCGGCTCTCGTACTACTGGCCATCTTTCTATTTTCCGACCGTGATGCAATTCAAGAAATCAAAAGGCGACTTCATTATTAAAACTTTCATTTGCATGATAAAAGAAAAGGCACTCGTTGCTTTTTCTTTTTGTTTTTTGTATAATGTTTGTATGAGTTTGTTATTTACTAAGGAGGAATTCTTCAATGAAAAATGAAACCAAATGCTTACACTCGGGCTATACGCCTGAAAACGGCGGTCCGCGCGTGATGCCGATATACCAAAGCACTACTTATCGATTCGACACAACCGAGCAAATCGGCGACCTTTTTGACATGCCAACCGCTCCAATGTATTCCAGGTTTGCCAATCCCACAGTCGATGCTGTGGAAAAGAAAATTGCTGATTTAGAGGGTGGCGTAGGCGCTATGTGTACCTCGTCTGGACAGGCTGCATCGCTCTTGTCCATTTTAAATCTATGTTCTGCCGGTGATAGCTTTGTCAGCACAGCAACAATTTACGGCGGAACTGTCAACCTGTTTGCCGTTACCATGAAAAAATTCGGTATCGAATGTATTTTTGTGGATGCTGATGCAAGCGAAGAGGAAATTCAAAAATCCTTTAAAGAAAACACCAAAGCCGTCTTTGGTGAAACCTTGGCAAACCCGGCGCTAACTGTTCTCGACATTGAAAAGCTAGCACGTATTGCCCACAAAAACAACGTACCATGTATTATCGATAATACCTTTGCTACCCCGATATTATGCAATCCGTTTAAATTTGGCGCGGATATCATTGTTCATTCTACGACCAAATATATGGATGGTCATGCTCTGCAAGTAGGTGGTGTCATTGTTGATTCTGGTAATTTCGATTGGACAAACGGCAAATTCCCTGATTTTACCGAACCAGATGAATCATATCATGGTATTGTCTATACCGAAACGTTTGGTAAAGCCGCTTATATCATAAAAGCCCGCATGCAGTTAATGCGTGACTTTGGTGCATTTCCGGCTGCACATTCCGCTTTTCTATTAAACATCGGTCTTGAAACTCTTCCAATGCGTATGGAGAGATACTGTGAAAATGCTATGAAAGTCGCTACCTACTTCGAAAACTGCGAAAAAGTGGAATCGGTTAATTATCCTGGTCTTGCTAGCAATCAATATCATGGTTTGGCACAAAAATATCTGCCGAACGGTACGAGCGGTGTCGTTACCTTTACCATTCGCGGTGGTCGCGGGAGTGCCGTTAAATTTATGGATGCCTTGAAACTGGCGTCAAATGAAGTACACGTCGCCGATATTCGAACTTGCGTGCTCCATCCGGCCAGTGCTACGCACCGCCAATTAACCGATGAGCAGCTTATTGCCTGTGGTATCAATCCCGGCATGATTCGTTTCTCGGTAGGTCTTGAAAATGTTGACGACATCATAGCCGATATCGAAACGGCTTTCAAAGCTGTTTAAAATCATGAAAAACACATTCGAGCGCATTTATGATATTGTACGGCAAATCCCATGTGGCAAAGTGGCTACCTATGGGCAAATTGCTGTGATGGCGGGAAATCCGCGCCTGTCACGCGTTGTGGGATATGCACTTCACCAAAATCCAGAGCCAGGTATCATCCCCTGTCACCGCGTTGTCAACAGATTTGGCGAGTGTGCTCCCGCTTTTGCCTTTGGCGGACCGGATGTTCAGCGGAAACTTTTAGAAAAAGAGGGCATCGGTTTTTTAGATGACAAAGTTGATTTGTCACTTTATCTTTGGAACCCATAATATAAACGACTATAGCCAGTCTCACGTCTAAGTTTAAATTAAACTTGGACGTGAGACTGGCTTTTTCATTTTTATAAGAGTTGTCCTTTTTCGTATATCCTCCTTTTTCCTGCATATACATATAACGTAAAAAAACTTAGGAGGAATGCATATGCTAAAGAAAGTGACCGTATCTGTTCTTTGTTTGGTTGCTCTAGTATTCTTTATACCGGTCATTTGCCTTACTATCAGCAAAACCACTAACCTGTCAGCTTCTAATAAAAAACTGGACAAGATTAGCGGTACTCCTGTAGAAACGACGCAAAAGGCAAGCGCCCCATTGGCCACCACTTCTGGAGCGATTACCACCGCTGCTAAAGAGCCCATGGACACGATTACCTGTTATATAAAATCCGAAAACAAAGTGGAGACATTTGCTTTCAATGAATATATAAAATGCGTCGTTGCTGCCGAAATGCCTGTGAGTTTTGAAGAAGAAGCCTTAAAAGCGCAAGCTGTAGCCGCTAGGACCTATACCCTACAGCGTGCTTTATACTATCAAAAAAACGGCATACCAGCGGAACATCACGGCGCTCTTACCTGTACTGATCCTACCCATTGCCAAGCCTGGATTAGTAAAGATGAAAAAATGAAAGTGTGGGGAGAAGACGGCGAGAAAAATTGGAAAAAAATCTCCGACGCCGTAGATTCCACGCGCGGTTTAATTATGACATATAACGGCGCTCCTATTAATGCCGTGTTTTTTTCTGTGAGCAGTGGCAATACAGAAAGCGCCAAAAACGTCTGGGGCAGCGACATTCCCTATCTGCAAAGTGTCGCAAGTCCACTTGATAAACAGTCTCCAAAATATGAATCCAGCCTATCGATTACCAAAGATGCCTTCAAAAAAAAGATGACAGAAAGTATTAAGAACGTCGATTTTAAAGACGGTATTTTTGGCACGATTGAACGTTCCAATACGGGGAGCATCATTTCCATTGTCATCGGAAAAGTGAAAATTACTGGTGCTAATTTCCGAAAAATATTAAATTTACGCTCGACCAATATCCAATTTTCTGTTTCGGGCGATACCATCTCTATGTCGGTTTTTGGCTATGGCCATGGAGTTGGCATGAGCCAATATGGCGCCAACTTTTTAGCACAGGGAGGAAAAACCTATAATCAAATATTAACATCTTATTATACCGGCATAAAAATTGAGGCTTATAAAAAATAATCAACAGACGCCCCAAAATGTCATGAAACAAAAATATACACCATACATAACCATCATAAAAAATCCATCGAACCTCGAAAAATTTTTCTTATTAATAACAGCAAATAAAACGAGAGCCAAATTGATGAGAAAAGCAGCCGGTGTATGAAAGGCAAGCCAAGCATTTTCCGCTTTTATATCGCCTACTACTGCCGAAAGTGATAGGGCTATTAAAATATTATAGATATTAGACCCCATAATATTGCCGATGGATAAACGGCATGCAGATTTTGCCATGGCGATAATGGCGGTAATAAGTTCCGGTAGACTCGTGCCTATAGCCGTTACGGTAAGAGCAATCACGCTGTCGGAAATGCCACACATTTTTGCAAGCACCTCTGCATTTTTCACCAAAAGTTGTGCACCAATGAATATCAAAGCCGCTCCTATAATAAATAGCGCGAGCATCCGTCTTAAATCTTCCGGATATGTTTCAATCGATTCATCTGCCATAGGCGAATGCTTGGCACGAGCGATATTACCCATTAGAAATAGAGCAAAAATGCCAAGCAAAACAAGCCCACTCCATTTTGGAATGCCACCAAAAAACTTCATGTTAAGCATGACATAGGCAAGCAAACCGAGGAGCAAACTTCCATTCAAAAAAAATTCCCGACGCTCACAAATTTCAGGTTTGGCTAGCAAAATAACGAGGGCTAAAATAAAACCTGTATGAAAAGAAATAGAACCAATCGCATTGCCGAGTGCCATGTTACTATTCCCCAACAAGGATGAACTGACAGAGACAACCGTTTCCGGCAAAGTGGTACAAGCACTCATCAGTACCACTCCAATGATGATTTGCGGTACCTTAAAAAAGGCCGCAAACCAGATCGCAGAGTCGACAAACCAGTCACTCCCTTTAATAATAAACACCAGTCCAATTGAGAATAGGATAAACGGCACAATACTCATGAAATCCCCCCATCATGTCGCCAGTACAGTATTATACATATTAAAATAAACCATCCGATATGTTAAAGCCTAAAAAAAGCACCTTGAAAATGGCAGATAGCTATACTATAATAAAGATTGAGTATAGAAAGAAAAGAGGAATTGTCATGTCTAGTATATATGATGCCATTTTAAAAAGACGCAGTATCCGCCGTTTTACCGATGAAAAAGTACCGGATGAGCTTATCACTAAAATGATTAATGCCGCTCGTCTAGCGCCCAGTGCTGGTAATATGCAGCCACTTCATTATGTTGTGGTAAAATCGCCAACACTTCGGGATGAAATATTTGAAAATACACTGTGGGCAGGTTTCGTAAAGCCAGCAGGGGCTCCATCTTTTGAGAAACGTCCGCGCCTTTTTGTTGCCGTACTTTGTGACACGCGTATCAAAAAAGAGAATTACGCGGAAGATGCAGGACTCGCCATCGAAAATATGATTTTAACAGCTTTGGAAGAAAACGTAGGTAGTTGTATCATAGGGGCCTTAAATAAAGAAGAAATTAGTCGAATTTTAAATATCCCCGCATACTATATTTTAGACTGCGTCATTGGATTTGGTTACCCAGCGCATCGCTGTGACTGCTTTGATGATTCCAACAATATTAAATATTTCATGGATGAAAATGAAAATTTTCATGTGCCAAAACGTCCCATCGAGGACATCATGACCGTACTTTAAAAGCAAAAAAACCTGGAGGTAATACCATGAAAAATGACATAGATATAAGGCTAGCTACACTTAACGATTTATCTTCTTGGATGGAGTTGGTTAGGCTTGTCAGTTGGAATTTCCCTGGTCTTGAAACAGAAGAATTACTAAATGGCTATCAAGAAACGGTTATTAAAAATATAGGTAGAAATAGTGCAATTTGTGCGAAACATAATGGAAAGGTAATAGGAGTATTATTGTTTTCGAGGAAACACAAGATGCTTTGTTGTATGGCTGTTCATCCCGATTATCGCAAAATGGGAATTGCCGCTAAGATGATACAATTAATGCTCACTTATCTACCCGATACTTGCGATGTAGTCGTAACAACTTTCCGTAGAGATGATGAAAAAGGTATGGCCCCTCGTGCCTTATATAAAAAACTTGGATTTATTGAAGATGAATTATGTTATGAGTTTGATTATCCCGTACAGAAATTTATCTTACATAGAAAATAGCATGACTTAAGTTAATGAATGATAAAACACAAAAACAGAGCATCTTTTGATGCTCTGTTTTTGTGTTACTCAATCGATTGTTTTTTAAAGTTCAGCGGATACATAAATCCACCTAAACTCGTGCTCATAACATCGCCTCCAATGATTCTATTGTCATAGACCAAAAGGTTGGCACGAACGTTTGCCTCTCTTCCAAAATTAAGCACGCGAAAGGTATATCTCCATACATTTTTACCTCGATACTTTTCCAAATCAAATCCTGCTTGTTTTTGCAAAACATTGTAATTTTCGTAAACATCATCAAACGTATCGGGTATTTTGACCAAAACCCTTTCAATGGGAATGTTGGAAACTTCAATATCATACCCTTGTAGGAAATTCACCATGCGTTCTATGTAATATTTCTCATCTTTGAAGCCGAACAATAAAAAAATAACGGTAATGGTTACGATGATACAAACAGTTGAAAAAAACATGGGATTTTTGTAATTTTCCATATAATTCCTCCCATACCTATAGTGCTATAATATATGAAAAAATTTCCTGGTTTATTATCACGTTTTATACAGAAAATATAAACAGGCTCAGAACCTATATGAAATAAGGAGGAAAAAATATTATGTCAACCATCAATAACATATCACTTACCCTAGTGATTATTGGAGCTCTTAATTGGGGTTGTGTTGCTCTTTTCAATTTCGATATTGTAGCAACCTTGTTTGGTGGATCTGGTGCCATGTTCAGTCGTGTGATTTATACGCTGATCGCAGTGGCAGGTCTCTGGTGCATTTCTCTATTATTCAAAGATAAAGTAAGACTAGAAGATCATTAGTCACTCATTATTTTTTGAAAGTTGCAAGAGGCGGTTTATCAGGATTTCTGATAAACCGCCTCTTACTGTTTATAATTTTTTTTAAAAGAAAAAGCTGGTATCGTGATGATTGAGTTTATCCATAACCGTTTCGATACGCGAAATGGCATCATCTCCTGTTTGCGAATTTTTCACATAATCAATAATTCGATTTTGCTCATCAGTCGATAACCCGGAAAATGTTTCCATTGCTTCGGGATAAGTCCCAAATTTCATGGCTAAACCTAAAGGCATATCTTCTCTTGCATTTCTCATAGAGTCATTTGACATTTACAATCTCCTCCATTCTTTTTTTATATACTAATAGGATTGTCATAAACATGAATAATAAACAAAAAATATGAAAAAAAACCCTCTGTAATTTCAGGAAATTCCACTTCAAAACTACTGTCCTTTATGATATAATGGTTATTAACTATATAAAAGGAGAATCGTGCATATATGAAAGCCATGACGGAAAATAAAATGGGTACAGAGCCGATTAGAAAGCTACTCATTACTATGTCACTGCCAGCAATGCTATCCATGTTGGTACAATCACTATATAACGTTGTCGATAGCATGTTTGTAGCAAAAATTAATGAAGACGCTTTAACAGCGGTATCGCTTGTTTATCCTATCCAAATTTTAATGATAGCTGTTGGTATAGGAACAGCGATTGGTGTTAACTCACTCATTTCCCGAAGATTAGGAGAAAAACGATTTGAAGAGGCGAATCATGCCGCTGAACATGGTATTTTTCTAGGCGTTTGCAACTGGATTATTTTTGCAATCATTGGGATATTTTTTTCTCATTCTATTATGAATGCGTTTACCAAAGATGCCGCTGTTGCAAACTTGGGTTATTCGTATTTATTGATTGTCACCACTGGTTCAGTTGGTATTTTAATAGAATCCAATATTTCCAAAACACTGCAAGCAACCGGAAATATGCTCTATCCCATGATGTCCCAATTAATTGGCGCTATAACTAACATCATTTTAAATCCTCTGATGATTTTTGGAATCGGTTTCTTCCCAAAAATGGGTATCGTAGGTTCGGCAACCGCGACCATTACTGGTCAAATGTTATCTTTAATTTTTAGTTCATATGTCTTAGCAAAAAAACAAAAAGAAATCAAAGTAACCATGCGTCACTTTAGACCACAGCTATCCATTATCAAAGATATTTATGTAGTCGGATTCCCGTCAATTATCATGCAGGCGATTATGTCTGTTTTAGTCACTTGCTTAAATATTATGTTGATTGTCTTTTCAAAAACAGCCGTTGCATTTTTGGGTATTTATTATAAACTGCAATCTTTTATATATATGCCTGTGTTCGGTCTTTCCCAAGGAGCAATGCCAATTTTGGGATATAATTTTGGAGCACGCAATAAAAAACGATTGCTTAGTACGTTAAAACTTTACGGCTTGATTGCCATTATTATTATGAGCGTCGGCGTTTTACTGTTTCACCTATTCCCCAAACAGCTGTTAATTATTTTCAGTGCATCGAAACAAATGTTTAACATTGGTATACCTGCACTAAAAACCATGAGTTTATGTTTTGTTTTTTCCGCAGTTGGTATTACGATCAGTACCGTTTTTCAGGCTATTGGGCAAGGGTTTAAGAGTATGGTTTTATCCTTGTTACGTCAACTTATTTTCATACTGCCAGCCGCTTATCTTTTGGCGAAATATACAGGTCTTGGTGGCATTTGGTATGCTTTCGTCATTGCAGAGCTTTTAACCATGTGTATCGCTATACCGATGTTGATGTTTACACTTAAAAAACAATTTGCCATTTGGAAAGAAGCCAAACAGCATGCTGACAATAACGTTTTAGAAACAAGTTTTCAAAAAAAATAATAAAATTGGTAGATACGAAAAGCACCCAAACCTAAATGGTTTGGGTGCTTTTTTATTGCCCTAACAGAAATATCTATTTGAAAGAAAGTGGACAAGAATGTTTGGAATTACTCCTGTTTTGAACGAATGTGAGCGGCTACCTTAACATCCTCTCTTTTGATGTGGTTTAACAGCCAACCAGCGATACTATTGTTTACCTTGTACACCAAAACAATTGTAGGTCCCTCCGCATTTAACTGCGTAATGATATCAAGCACATCCTTTTTAAAGCCTTCGTGATACTTCTTATGATTGGTATAGTCCGGATATTTACTCGCAAGTTGAAGCTTTTCTTCATCTGCAAAATGTTTTGTTGTGTAATCGTATAAAAATTGTGCAGTATCGTGCAAAGTATCTCTGCCTTTGCCCTTAGAGCAAGCATCCAGCAAATTATTGATGGCAGCAATCAGCTCTTTATGCTGCGAATCAATAGTGGCGTTTCCTGTTACTAAGTCGGGGGTGAAATTATATGCCATTGTCATCAACCTTCTTTTCTAAAAGATGACATGCCATTTCTAAATGGCATGTCTATTTATGCTTCGTAAATGGACTAACCAAAATATCTCTGTAAAAGTCCAGCAAAACCTTTTCCGTGGCGCGCTTCATCCTTGCACATTTCATGCACGGTATCATGAATGGCATCTAATCCCAATTCTTTTGCGCGAGTAGCAATTGCTTTTTTGCCAGCACATGCGCCATGCTCCGCTTCCACTCTTTTAGTAAGATTTAATTTTGTATCCGCATCCAAACATTCACCTAAAAGTTCAGCAAACTTAGCCGCATGTTCTGCTTCTTCAAGTGCATATTTTTTGAAAGCATCCGCAATTTCAGGATAACCTTCGCGGTCTGCTTGACGGCTCATAGCGATATACATACCTACTTCTGTGCATTCACCCGTAAAATTAGCACGAAGTCCTTCTAAAATTTCTGCATCAACACCTTTTGCTACACCAACTCTATGCTCATCCGCATAGGTAAGTTCGCCTTCTGATTGTTCCACAAATTTTGCTTTAGGAGCACCACACTGTGGGCATTTATCAGGAGCTTTACCTTCACAAGTATAACCGCAAATAGAACATACAAATTTTTTCATTTTCTTTTCCTCCTCAAATTTATTTTAAATTATATTGTTTATCCAGACATTCCCGACATATTCCATGAAACAATAGTGAATGACCGGTAATAATATGCTTGCATCGTTCTTCTACTTTCTTATTTAAATCATCTAATACATCCATATCAATATCAAAAACCCTTTCACACTTTTCACAAACAAAATGATAATGATTTTCAGCATTCGCATCAAAGTGATCCGTAGGCGTTCCCACTTCAATCTTTTGAATGATCTTCGCTTCAGTAAGCAAATTCAGATTGCGATAGACCGTGCCCAAACTTACATTAGGAATAACTTTCCTAAGTTCGTTATATAACCAATCAGCTGTTGGATGTGAAGTGACAGACGCTAATATACGAAAAAGTTCTTCGCGTTGTTTGCTACGTTTCGAAATTTTTGCCATAGGATCATTCCTTAAAATTAATAATGATAATCATTACTGATTACAAATACTATTATACGTGTTATTTTAAAAATGTCAATACCTTTTTACTAAAAAATTATAATTTTTTTCTGTGAAGATTGATCAACTTTTTGCGAAAATAAAACCATAATTCGGGCAGTTCTTAGATTTTTTAGATTTTAATTGACAAACAAAAAAATACAGCATATAATAGATAGGAATTGAATATCTCGGTAGGTGAGGCTACCATAGGGATACGGATTGCTACCGCGGAGTAGTGGAGACACTATGAGAAGGTCAGCAGTTTATGTCGAAACCAAGGCATAGACTAACGCAATTTCATCGCCCTGTGAAGCTGAAGCTTTAACGGTGGTAAAGTAGACTTGTGCTGCTTTATAGTAGAGTCCTCAGGCTTTAGGTCTGGAGGAACGGTTGAGGAATTTATATCCCTTGCCATTGTTAAGAGCTTTGGCAAGGGATTTTTTATGGCATTTTTTGCCCATAAAGCTTATCAATATTATGAATTTACGGAGGTGAGAAGAATGGACGCAGGAAGTAGTATAGGCGTAGACCCTGCTGGGGCGAAACCGCAGTTTCGGGAAACAGGCGCAAAAACTTTATGTATCTGTTCTTCCCATGCCTATCGATTGAGATTGAATCATCAATAGAACTCTGTGGCTTTGCCTTGGGTTTATGTCTTTCTTCCTTTTTTAAATGACTTACAAGGAGGTTAAGACGATGAACAAAAAAGTATTAAAAAGATTATCGCAAACTATATCAAAAGCAGATGAAAACAAAAAAAAGCTTCTCCATGCTGCTTGCTTAAATGAAGAAGAACTTTTTCGTGACTATAAAGCCAGCTTTAACGGATATGACGAAGACATGGTTAGTCTGATGAGAGAAGAACATGGGGAAAACGAGATTACCCATCAAAAAGGCGATTCACTACTGAAAAGATTGTTAGACGCTTTTGTTAATCCGTTTACAATAGTCCTATTCGTTCTTGCCATCATTTCCCTTATTACCGATGTCATTTTGGCTGCCCCTTCTGACAAAGACCCGACAGCTGTCATCATCGTAACGGTTATGGTGCTTATTAGTGGGTCACTGCGTTTTGTTCAGGAGACGCGCTCTGGCAAGGCCGCAGAGAAACTCAGCGAAATGGTAAAAACAACGATTGCTGTCCAGCGTGCATCTGAAGGTAAAATTGAAATTCCTATTAATGAAATAGTTGTGGGCGATATTATCCATCTCGCTTCTGGCGACATGGTTCCAGCAGATGTTCGTATTCTTATGGCAAAAGATTTATTCATAAGCCAATCTTCACTTACAGGAGAAAACGAACCACTAGAAAAGTTCGGCGAGGCAAAGACGGTTTCTCATAAATCCCCTCTGGATTTAAACAACCTCCCATTTACGGGTAGTAATGTTATTAGTGGTTCCGCCACAGCAATCGTGATTGCTGTGGGAGACGATACAATTTTCGGTTCGATGGCACAGCAAATCACCGGAAAAAAAGTGACCACTAATTTTGAAAAAGGCGTCAATTCTGTATCGTGGGTTCTTATCAGATTCATGATGATTATGGTTCCCATTGTACTTTTCATGAACGGTTTTACAAAGGGAGATTGGCTACAAGCCTTTCTATTTGCCCTGTCTGTGGCAGTCGGTCTAACTCCCGAAATGCTTCCTATGATTGTATCCGCCAACCTTGCAAGAGGGGCGGTAAACATGGCAAAACAGCAAGTTATCGTCAAAGATTTGAATTCCATTCAAAATTTTGGTGCGATGGACGTACTCTGTACCGATAAAACAGGAACTCTTACCCAGGATAAAGTTGTTTTAGAATACTCCTTAGATGTTCACTGCAATGAGGATAATCGTGTTCTACGTCACGCATTTTTAAACAGTTACCATCAAACAGGGCTCAAAAATTTAATGGATATTGCCATCATCAATCATGCCAATGAAAGAAACATGGTAGAACTGTGGAAAGATTATCATAAGGTAGATGAAATACCTTTCGACTTTAACCGTCGTCGTATGAGCGTCGTTGTAGAGGATAAAAACGGTAAAACGCAGCTCATTACAAAAGGCGCCGTTGAAGAGATGATTTCCATCTGCACCCATGTGGAATACAAGGGTAATATTGAGCCGATATCGGATGACATAAAACATGAAATTCTATCGACCGTTTCAAAATATAACAGCAATGGTATGCGCGTTTTAGGTGTCGCACAAAAAACCAATCCTGCTCCTGTAGGTGCTTTTTCGGTGGCGGACGAATCAGACATGGTGCTTATGGGCTACCTTGCTTTCCTTGACCCACCAAAAGAAAGCACTGCGAAAGCCATCCGATCACTTTCCAAATACGGAGTTGCCGTTAAGATTCTGACCGGTGACAATGATTCTGTTACGAGATGTATCTGCAAGCAAGTTGGCATTAAAGTCGATAATTTGTTATTAGGTTCGGACATTGAGGAAATGGATGATGAGAAGCTATCCATTGTCGTAGAAAATTCCAATGTGTTTGCGAAGCTTTCTCCCGAGCAAAAGGCTAGAATTGTAGCGGCTCTTCGTAAAAACGGGCACGCCGTGGGATTTATGGGAGACGGCATCAATGATGCTGCCGCCATGAAAGAAGCCGATGTGGGCATTTCAGTAGACACGGCGGTCGATATCGCAAAAGAGTCGGCCAATATCATTCTTTTGGAAAAAGACTTAATGGTTTTAAAACAAGGTGTGATTGAAGGAAGAAAAACATATGCGAACATCATTAAATATGTAAAAATGACGGCAAGCTCCAACTTTGGCAACATGTTATCAGTATTAGCCGCCAGCGCATTCCTACCTTTCTTGCCTATGCTACCGATTCAGCTTTTAGTGCTAAACTTAATTTACGATATTTCCTGCATCACCATTCCATGGGATAATGTTGACGCAAACTATCTGAAAGTTCCGCGCAATTGGGATGCCTCATCCATTGTCAAGTTTATGGTTCAAATTGGGCCTGTCAGCTCTGTGTTTGATATTACAACGTATATTCTGATGTATTTTGTTATCTGTCCTATGGTGTTTGGAGGAAGCTTCCATACACTGGGTGCCGTAGAGCAAGCCGGATTCATGGCGCTGTTTCATGCAGGATGGTTCGTCGAGTCACTGTGGTCGCAGACCCTAGTCATCCACATGATACGCACACCGCTTATCCCCTTTATAGAGAGTCGTGCCTCGTGGCAACTGACGCTCATGACTACGCTTGGCATCGCCGTTGGAACCATCATTCCTTACACGGCATTCGGCAAAGCATTAGGACTAATGGCTATGCCGGGAATTTACTTTCCTTGTCTATTTGTTATGATATTCCTCTATATGATGCTAGCAACGATCGTAAAAAAGATGTTTGTCAAAAGATATGGCGAACTATTATAGCTTGAACTAAAAAGAGGTCCCGCATGTAATATGCGGGACCTCTTTTTATCCTATTCTGATTTTTCTTCCAAACTTTCACCAATCTTATTTAAAATTTCATGAGCTACTTCTTCTTTAGATAATCGAGGTAAACGACACATATCATCAGGCGTTAAAATGGTGACCACATTAGTATCGGTGTTAAATCCCGCACCCTCATCTTTTAAATTATTTGCCACAATCATATCTAAATTTTTGCCGTATAGCTTACGACGCGCATTTTCTTCCATGTCCTGCGTTTCCATGCAGAAACCGCATACAAACTGTCCAGCCGCTTTATGCGTGCCAACATACTGCAAAATATCATCCGTATGCTCTAACTGCAGGGAAAGGGAACCATCCGCTTTTTTAATTTTCTCAGCCGATTCATAAGTAGGCCGAAAATCTGCCACAGCCGCAGATTTTATGATAATATCATTTTTTTCATAATTCTCTTTCACGGCTTCATACATATCTTTGGCTGACCAAATTGGTACGACTTTCACAAATGGAGACGGTTCTATCCCCGTTTTCCCACTTATCAACGTCACATTTGCGCCACGCAGCATCGCTGCTTTGGCGAGAGCATATCCCATTTTGCCGCTGGAATGATTGGTGATATAGCGAACGGGGTCCAGTGATTCGCATGTCGGTCCTGCTGTCACTAATATATTTTTACCCCGCAAATCTTTTTCACAAGCAATTTCTCGCTCGACATATGAATATAAAATCTCTTCGTCTGGTAATTTCCCTTCCCCTATATCCTGACAAGCCAGCAGACCCGTTGCCGGAGCAATGACTTCAAATCCGTAGGATTTTAACAAATCCAAATTTGTCTGCACAATAGGATTTCGGAACATATTGGTATTCATAGCAGGCGCTATGATTTTGGCACAAGTGCAAGCTAAAACCGTAGTCGTCAACATATCGTCTGCCATGCCGCATGAAAGTTTGGCAATCACATTGGCGCTGGCAGGTGCAATTAGCACGACATCCGCTCTTTTAGCAAGCGCAATATGATGAACATCATATTCAAAATTCCGATCAAACATATTCACCATGCATCGATTATTCGTAAGTGTTTCAAAGGTGAGTGGTGTGATAAACTCGGTTGCATTTTTTGTCATGATCACTTGCACATCGCAGCCTTTTTTTTGGAGCATACGCGCTACATTTGCCATTTTATAAGCAGCGATACTCCCAGTTATTCCTAAAACAACGGTTTTTCCCTCCATAGCCATATTGATCCCTCCTAAATGCTATCTTTTCTTTAGTATACCAGACTTGCTTTTCTCTGTAAAGTTTTATCAACCCAAAGTTTTCCTTGATAATTTACCGCACCAATGGTATAATAACCGTGTAAAAAAATATGCATTGTATCTTTTTAAAAAGAACAGTAGCAGGAGGAAAGAAATGGATAAAGAAAAAGTAAAACATCAAAAAGAAGAGCGCAAAGCAGCAAAAAGAATGGAACAACAGAAAAAAAGAAACCGAAAAATGATACTCGTGGCATTGTTTATGGCAATCATTTTTATATTGGCCTTTACGCCTATCGGTTTCATTCAAACGCCTATTATCAAAGCGACGATCATCCATGTGCCAGTTATTATCGGTGCCATCGTGTTAGGACCTGGAGCTGGAGCTATTTTAGGAGCGTCATTTGGACTTGCTAGTTTAATTAGCAATACAATAGCCCCCACGTTATTATCCTTTGCCTTTACACCAGCTGTCATGGTACCAGGAAGCTCAACAGGCAGTGCTTTAAGTTTACTTATTTGTTTTGTCCCACGTATTTTAGTTGGTATTGTCCCTTATTATGTTTATAAATTTTTTCAAAAATTATTTAAGAAAAACTCAAAAGCTGAATATGTTTCTCTTGTTTTAGGCGGTATCGCCGGGTCTTTAACAAATACCATATTGGTAATGGGACTTATTTATGTATTCTTTAAAAATGCTTATGCTCTTGCCAAACACATTCCCGTTAAACTCGTTTCGGGTATTGTCATGGGCATCATTGGTACAAATGGCATTCCAGAGGCCATTGTTGCCGCTGTATTGACAGTCGCTTTGGGCAAAGTTTTACTAAAAATAACACGCAAAAACAATCGAATAGGGTAATTTGATTTTAACAATCCTATCATAATTTAGAGTGAGATTGAAGAACCAGTTTTCTAAAGAAGAGGTTTACCTTGTAGATATAAGCGTGTGATATAATTTCACATCATGAACCCTTGTTTTCTTCTTTAGGAAAACAAGGGTTTTATTGATAAAAGGTAGTAGCATAATGATACTATAAGAATCCTAAATGGATTCATGATTACATGAAAAAACTTAAGTAGGTGATTAAATGATTTTAGCTATTGATATTGGCAATTCCAATATTGTATTAGGTTGTATCGATGAAGAAAAAATCTATTTTGTTGCGCGCATTGCCACCAATTCCTTAAAAACTATGGAACAATACGCAGTGGAGATTAAAAACATTGTGGAACTATATGGTCTGTCACTTTCCAAAATTGATGGCTCCATTATTTCCTCTGTTGTGCCCCCCCTCTCGAATACTGTGAAACAATCCGTGCGCATGATTACAAAAAAGGACGCGCTTGTCGTAGCGCCAGGACTAAAGACGGGGCTTAATATTTTGATGGACAATCCGGCACAATTGGGTAGTGACCTTGTGGTAATTGCTGTAGCGGCATTAGCAGAATATAAAGATTCGCTGATCTTGATTGATATGGGAACGGCTACTACCATGTCAGTTATTGATAAAAACGGATGCTATGTCGGCGGGGCGATTATCCCAGGCGTCAAACTCTCGATTGATTCTTTGTCAAAGCGAACCGCGCAGCTACCAAGTATCAGTTTAGAAGCACCGAGCAAAGTCATTGGAAAAAATACAATTGAATGTATGACAAGTGGTTGTGTTTTTGGAAATGCAGGTATATTAGATGGCATGATTGAGCGGATGGAGGAAGAACTCGGTTATCCCACAACGGTTATTGCAACAGGTGGACTTTCTCAATTCATTGTTCCGTTCTGCAAACGAAAAATCATCTATGATGAGAATTTGCTCTTAAAAGGGCTATATATTATTTATCAAAAAAATAGCTAGTAAAAAAGCAGAGCATACGCTCTGCTTTTTTTGTACCTAAATTATACTCAATTATTTCTTTCTCCACTTCTCACTCACTGAAATATAACTTCCTCGTAACAACGTCCACTGGACTATCTTGCAATTTTATCTCTCTTATAACAACCGTACCACAATCTTAAAAAGGGATAACAAAATTACCATATCTCAACGTAGGGTTTCCAAAGGGGAATCATTCCCTTTGGTTTTCTTTTCTTCCTAGTCTTTTCTAAAAGTAGAAAAGACTAGTTTCACGAAAAAGACGTTGCCTTTTTCATTTACGTCGGAGACAAGTATGTTACTTATTTGCTGCATACATTAAAAACAGAAAAGGATTGCCATTCTGGTAAAACTAATAGTTATACATAAAACAGCTGTGGGAATTCCCACAGCTGTCTTTTTTTAATTAAACATATTTTTTATTTTCTCAGAAAATTTCCGTTTATGATCTTTTTCTAATTCAGCAAGTTCTTTAAATAATTCTTTTTGTTTAGCGCTCAATTTTTCCGGCGTTTGTAATTTGATTTTCACAAACTGATCGCCGCGCCCTTTTGCCTGTAAATACGGTACTCCTTTTCCGCGGAACTTAAAGATCGTTTCGCTTTGTGTACCTTCCGGCATTTTGTATTCCACATCGCCATCCAACGTTGGCACACGCAAGGTTGCACCCATTGCCGCCTCAGAAAAAGTAACCGGCATATCGCAATAGACATCATATCCCCGTCTTGCAAAGAACTTGTGCGGTGTCACTTTTACGGTTAAATACAAATCGCCGCTTGGTGCACCAATTTCACCAGCTTCGCCCTCACCACGCAAGGTAATTGTTTGCCCATTATCAATACCCTTAGGAATTTTCACCTTCAAACGCTTCGTAACGCGCGCTTTACCAGTCCCATTACAATCACTGCAAGGCTCTTTGACAATTTTACCGGTTCCTCTACAGTCACTGCAAACAGCGGTACTAGAAAACATACCAAAAGGTGTTCTCTGAGTCGTTTTTACTTGACCTGTACCACCACATTTCGAGCATGTTTCCGGCGAAGTTCCTTTTTTGGCTCCATTACCGCCACATGTTTGACAAGTCGCATATTTATTGATGGAAATCTCTTTCTCCACGCCAAAAGCTGCTTCTGTAAAGGAAATCTCCACTGTACGCTCGATGTCGGCTCCTGGTGCAGGTCCAGACCGTCTAGATCCACGACCGCCAAATCCGCCGCCAAACACGCTACCAAAAATGTCACCTAAATCAAAATCTTCAAATCCGCCAAATCCGCCACCGAAACCTCCCGCTCCGCCACCATAGGACGGATCAACACCGGCATGACCAAACTGATCATAGCGGGATTTTTTATCTTTATCCGACAATACAGAATAAGCTTCCCCAGCTTCTTTAAATTTATCTTCTGCCTCTTTATCGCCAGGATTCAAGTCCGGATGATACTTTTTCGCTATGCTTTTATAAGCTTTTTTAATTTCTTCATCACTAGCGCCCTTACTAACACCAAGCACTTCATAATAATCTCGTTTATCTGCCATTCTCTCACCACCATCGCTATTTCGCTTTGCAATATACTATTATACGAAATATGCCGCTATTTTGCAACTAAAATATTACCATTTTTATTCTCATAAAACAGCATATGTCCGAAGGCGGTTTAGCCTTCGGACAAGATATGCAATTTTAATTTTATTTATTGTCGTCTACTTCTTTAAAGTCTGCTTCTACGGTTCCATCGTCATTAGTGGAAGGCCCATCAGAAGATGGAGCATCTTGCTGCGGTGCGGCAGACTGATAAACCTTTTGTCCAACTTCCATTAACTTCTTAGAAAGCTCTTCTGTAGCCGATTTGATAGCTTCTGTATCGGTTCCTTTTTGCGCTTCTTTTACCTTATCAGTGGCCGTTTTAATCGCATTTTTATCATCATCTGTCAGTTTATCTTTTAAATCTTCGACTGTTTTCTCTGCCTGATAAACCAACGTGTTTGCGTTATTAACAGCATCTGCTGATTCTTTTTTCTCTTTATCTTCCTGAGCAAACTGTTCAGCCTCTTTTACTGCTTTTTCAACTTCAGCATCGGATAAGTTTGTGCTAGCCGTAATGGTTACTTTCTGCTCTTTGCCCGTTCCCAAATCTTTTGCGGATACATTGACGATACCATTCGCATCAATATCAAAAGTTACTTCAACTTGTGGTACACCACGTGGAGCTGGAGCAATACCATCCAAAGTGAATCGACCCAATGTTTTATTGTAAGCAGCCATTTCGCGTTCACCCTGCAATACATGAACTTCAACGCTAGGTTGATTATCAGCAGCGGTGGAGAATACCTGTGATTTCTTGGTTGGGATTGTCGTGTTTCTGTCGATTAATTTCGTGAACACACCACCCATGGTTTCAATACCAAGTGATAGAGGCGTTACGTCTAATAAAAGAACGTCTTTAACATCGCCACCTAAAACGCCACCTTGGATAGCAGCACCTATAGCGACGCATTCGTCTGGATTAATGCCTTTGCTAGGCTCTTTACCCATTGCTTTTTTAACGGCTTCCTGTACAGCAGGAATTCTTGACGATCCACCGACTAACAACACTTTGCTAACATCGTTAGGGCTAAAAGATGCGTCTTTTAATGCCTGTCGGACTGGGCCCATCGTTTTTTCTACCAAATCTGCTGTGATTTCATCAAATTTAGCACGGGTTAAATTGACATCCATATGTTTCGGACCACTTGCATCAGCCGTAATAAATGGCAAATTGATATTCGAAGATGTCACACCAGAAAGTTCAATTTTCGCTTTTTCAGCTGCTTCTTTTAAACGCTGCAAGGCCATTTTATCTTTACTTAAATCAATACCGTTTGTCTTTTTAAATTCATCAATTAAGAAATCAATGATTTTCTGATCGAAATCATCACCACCCAAACGGTTATTACCATTGGTAGCCAAAACTTCGAATACACCATCTTCGATGTCAAGGATAGATACATCAAATGTACCGCCACCCAAATCATAAATCATAACTTTTTCATTAGTTGTATCTTCACCATAAGCTAATGCAGCAGCTGTTGGCTCATTGATAATACGTAATACTTCAAGACCAGCAATTTTGCCGGCATCTTTGGTTGCCTGTCTTTGCGCATCCGAGAAATAAGCGGGAACGGTGATAACTGCCTGGGTTACTGTTTCGCCCAAATAGCTCTCCGCATCTGCTTTTAATTTCTGCAAAATCATAGCAGAAATCTCTTGTGGTGTGTAACTCTTGCCATCGATATTCACCTTACGGTCAGTTCCCATATCACGTTTGATTGACAAAATCGTATTGTCAGGATTGGTGATAGATTGACGTTTTGCAACCTGTCCTACTAATCTTTCGCCTGTTTTGGTAAATGCTACAACAGATGGAGTGGTTCTAGCGCCTTCTGGATTTGGAATAACGGTAGCTTCGCCACCCTCCATAACAGCCACACATGAATTTGTTGTACCTAAGTCTATACCTATAATTTTACTCATAATAATTCCTCCTTTATTAATTAGCAACTTTGACCATAGAATGTCTGATTACTTTATCTTTATATTGATAACCCCTCATGAGTTCCTCAACAATCACGTTTTGCCCATAATTTTCATCATCAATATGCATCACTGCATTATGTCTTTCCGGGTCAAATTCCTGATCGCCTGTCTCAATCGGCGTTATGTTCAGTTTTGATAAGGTCTCTTTGAACTGATTGACAATCATTTCGATACCTTGTGCCATAGTTTGAGCATCTTCACTTTGAATTTTCACTCCCAAAGCACGCTCTAAATTATCTAATATCGGCAAAACCTCTGTAATAGCGGCTATTTGCCCATCACCAAACATCACTTCTTTTTCCTTTTGTGTACGTTTTCTAAAATTATCATATTCAGCATACGTACGTAAGAGCTTATCTTCTAATTCTTGAATCTTCTGATCTTTGGTATCTTCGTCAGAGGCAACTTTCTCCTCATTAGAAGTTTCATCTTGGTTTTCTTCTTGGGAAGCTTCGTTTAATATATCTTCTGCTTCTTCGACTTGCTCTTTAATGTCTTCATTCTCGTCTGCGGGGTTCTCTCTTTTCTGGTTTATTTTCGCCAACTCCCTCACTCCCATCTTCTTCATATAATTGACTAAATAATTGATTAATATAAAATGCTATACCCTTTAAAGATTGCACAGCCCCCGCATAATCCATTCTGGTCGGACCAATTACACCAATTTTGCCAATGGCGTTTTTCCCGGCCTTATAGTTAATGGTAATGGTTGAACATTCTTTTAAAGGATCAGCCTTGTTTTCTTTTCCAATGGATATACTGATATCACTCTTATTTCCATTATTAATAATATTTGCAAAATTCTTTTTATTTTCCAAGAAATCAAGCAACTCCTTGGCTTTATCAATGTTGTTATATTCAGGCTGATTAAAAATGTTGGTTGTTCCTGTATAATACACTTCGGTATCCGAAACACTTTTAACCGTTTCACTGATGAAATCTAAAATAGGCTCTAGAATTTGCTGCTTATCGCCTAAAAATTCTTTAATCTCCATAATCTGTTTGAGATTAATTTCTTCTAAAGAACACCCCGATAGTTTCGTATTTAACACTTCAGATAGAGACCTAACAAGCTCTTCATTCAGAAACTGTTTCACACTAATCACTTTGTTTTTAATAACGCCGTCACTTGTGACTAAAACTGCCAGCAAGCTATTCGGATCCATATACATCATACCGAACCGCCGTATGCGGATGCTATTCGATTTAGGCGCTGTCACCAATGAAATATAACCATTATTACACTCGGAAAGCATATGTCCAGCTTCTTGCAATATGGAATCAAACTGCATGAGTTTCACCCCAAAAGCACGCCTAATTTCTTCTATCTGATTCACGTTTACCATGTATTTACGCATTAAATCATTGACATAGAAACGGTACCCCAAATCAGACGGGATTCTGCCAGCCGATGTATGTGGTTGAACCAAATAACCCATATCCTCCAAATCAGACATTTCATTGCGAATCGTCGCGCTAGAAATGTTCAAATCCGTTCGCTTGGCAATGGTACGCGACCCTATCGGCTCTGCTGAGGAGATATAATCTTCAATAATGGCTTTTAAGATTTGACTTTTTCTTTCATTTAAATCCATCTTAGCTCACCTCGTTGGTGTTGTTAGCACTCTTATTGATTGAGTGCTAACATCTACTAATAAAAATACCACCGAAACAGTAAATTGTCAAGATGGTATTTTACTTTTTACAATTTATTCATAAATTTTTTGCTTAAAAAGGCTCTATGTAGCCTAACCGTTTAAGGCATCCTCATCTGCTATTATGGTAACATTCGGATGCATCAGTAACATCGTAGAAGGATTTTTGCAGTTGATTTTACCGTTAAAAATCTCTGTTAAAGCCTTATGTTTATTTTTGCCGCTTGCGAGCATAATAATGCGTTTTGCTTTCATAATATTTGAAAGTCCTAATGTCAAGGCATTTTTTGGTACATCTTCTGCTTTATCAAAAAATCTAGAATTAGCGACAATTGTTTCTTCCGTTAAACCAGTTTTATGAGTAGCTGCCACCAAAGAATCGTCCGGCTCATTGAAGCCAATATGACCGTTTGGACCGATACCTAACACCTGCAAATCGATTCCCCCCATGGACTCGATTTTGGCATCATATCGTTCACCTTCAGCTTTTGCATCAGCTGCTTCGCCATTAGGAATATTAATGTTCTCTTCTTTTAAGTCCACATGGCTGTAAAGGTTTTTGTTCATAAAATAATAATAGCTCTGGTCGTTATCACGTTTAATCGGATAATATTCATCCAAATTAAAGGTAGAAACTTCTGCAAAACTGATCTCACCTGCGTGATTTTTCTCAGATAAAATCTGATACATTCCAACAGGGGTACCACCAGTTGGCAGACCCAGTACGCAATTTGACTTTAATGTAATTTGTGCTGCCACTACATTAGCCGCTATGGCGCTCATTTCGTCATAGTTTTTGCATTTCACCACTTTCATAAAAATTCTCCTCCGAAAAATTTTTTTTGCAAGGTCGTTAGATGGCTTTGCAATCTTTTACATTATAGCACAATTTGACGGAAAATCAAATAAAATACCGATTTTTGCGAAAAGCAGAAATCCTTTTCCCACGAGGTGAAAGAATCGTTAGAAAGCACTAATAAATGATTGATTTTATCCATAGAGCGTGTTATAATGAGGTTTATAAATTATTTTGAGGTGATTAAGATGAACAAAAAATTAAGAGTAGGTATCGTAGGCGGTACCGGTATGGTAGGCCAAAGATTTACCACTTTATTGGCCGATCACCCATATTTTGAACTAACCACGATTGCTGCCAGCAAAAGCTCCAGCGGAAAAACTTACGAAAAAGCAGTTGAGGGAAGATGGAAAATGACAGGACCCATTCCTGACAATGCTAAAAACCTTATCGTAAAAGATGCAGCTGATATAGAAAGCGTCACAGCAGATGTCGATTTCATATTCTGTGCCGTTAATATGAATAAAGACGAAATTAAGAAGATGGAAGAAGCTTATGCCAAAGCTGAAACGCCTGTTGTTTCCAACAACTCGGCTAATCGTTGGACTCCCGATGTTCCGATGGTAATTCCAGAAATCAACGATAGTCATTTAGCAATCATTGATGTACAAAAGAAACGTTTGGGTACAAAACGCGGATTTATTGCTGTTAAGCCTAATTGCTCTATCCAAAGTTATGTGCCAGCTTTATCAGCACTGCTTAAATTCAAACCAACCCAAGTCGTCGCTACTACGTATCAGGCAATTTCTGGTGCTGGCAAAACCTTTAATGAAATGCCAGAAATTCTCGACAATGTTATTCCATACATTGGGGGAGAAGAAGAGAAGAGCGAACAAGAACCTCTTAAAATCTGGGGTCATATTGAAAATGACGAAATCGTGAAAGCGCAAAATCCCGTTATCACAACACAATGTATCCGTGTACCTGTAAGTGACGGACATTTGGCAGCTGTTTTTGTAAACTTCGAGAATAAGCCGTCCAAAGAAGAGATTATAGCGGCTTGGAAAGAATATAAAGGAAAACCACAAACTTTGGGACTTCCTTTGGCTCCTAAGCAGTTCATCACCTATTTCGAAGAGGACAACAGACCACAGCCAAAACTTGACCGTAATATTGAAAAAGGCATGGGTATTACTGTAGGTCGTCTGCGTGAGGACAGCGTTTATGATTACAAATTCGTTGGTCTTTCTCACAATACGTTGCGTGGTGCAGCAGGCGGCGCTGTTTTAATTGCAGAGCTGTTAGCAAAAGAAGGATACATTACTGCTAAATAATTAAAGGTTATAAAAATCTAAATAAAAAGGCAAAGCTTCGGCTTTGCCTTTACTTAATTTGTACAACAAATAAGGAGGACATTATGATGAAAAAATCGTACACCATTCAAAAATTCGGCTCCGAATCTGAAATTGATTTTTCAAAAGTTCCTGCGTTAAATATTCACAACTGCTTATGGGATAAAACGGGATACGCTCCCGTGTCTATGGGGCAAGTTTGTTACACAGACACAGGGCTTTTCGTGAAACTTACATCCTTTGAAACCGAAATAACCGGTCGATATGAAAATGTGAATGAGCCGGTTTATACCGATAGCTGTCTGGAATTTTTTCTAAACCCATCCCCCGAAACTGATAAACGTTATATGAATTTTGAAACGAATTGTTTAGGAACATTGCTTCTTGGAATAGGTGAAAAGGGCGGAGAACGCACAGCCATTAATGTTGACTTTAAAAAGACATTCAACATGAAATCTTCTGTTACAAAAGATACTATCTCGAATTATAATGATAATTATTGGTGGGTAAGCTACCATATTCCTTTTGAATTTCTCGAAAAATTCTTTGGCCCACTTGCCATAACACCTGGTAAGAAAATAGCGGCTAACATGTTTAAATGCGGCGATGAAACCAAGTTCGAACATTATTTAAGCTGGAATAAAGTCGAAGGCGACACGCCCAATTTTCATCAAAGTCAATATTTTGGCGAAATGATATTTGCATAATAAATGTTTTCAGGAGTAGTTTTTGTTACATATGTCTCACCTCAAACACCTTATTTAGCCTTCTTACGTTACAATGCCCACGCTATCTATCTAACAATTTTTCTCTACCCTGCGCCAGCCGTACCACAATCTTAATATAGGAAATTAAATTATAATAACTCAACGTGAGATTTCCAAAGGGGACTCTTCCCCTTTGGTTTTCTTTTCTTCCCAGTCTTTTCTAAAAGCAGAAAAGACTGGGCCGTCGGAGACAATACCAAACTTAACATATCTCTAAAACTATCGGCTACTACAAAAGATTATACAAAAAGGTTTATATTAAACAGGAGCCATGCAAATTTTGCATGGCTCCTGTTTAACTTTATTCTCGTTATTTTTTCTTTTCTTCTGCAATAATGATTCGGATTCTGCCACCACTTGACTGACTTTTATCATAATACGGTGTCAGTGTATACGCGGAAGAATTCATGATTTGAGAAATAGGAATCATGGTATAATCAAAATTTTTATCTTTTTTATAGACAGATACCTTATCGCTCAAAAGATATTTCATAGAATTTATCGTAATGTAACTTTCTGTCACGTCTGAAACAGTTCCATCAAGTTTCGTTAAAGCCTGTATGGAATCGATCGCTCCAGAAGGCGTGAACATGAATTTTGATGGATCGCCACTCGTAATATTGTAGGCTTTCCCCGATGTGGTCACCGTTTTCTCTACTCCATCTATCATATAGGTGTAACTACCTGCCACAAAAGCTTTACCAGATAAATCATTGACGTCTTTTACCACACCATACGAATAAATATCACCTGTCACATTATTCAAGATAATATCGGTTATTTCATTTTTAGTATTGGTGTTCACAAAAAGAATATTTGCCGCGCTTAAATTTACGCCATCAATTCTCTGCGGATACACAGAAGCATATTTGCTGACCTTACTAATACTCGATGAATACACATCAAGAATATTAACATCGGCTGCTAATATGTAGTTCCCCAATGTTTTTGATGACCAATTAACGGTACCGGATACAGCGCTTTGATTATTGACGACTGAAACCGTAGCCGTTCCAGCATGAAAGATAAGCTTTACAATTTTATTGACATAATCCTTATAATCCATATCCACTGTATATTCGTAAACGTTTCCATCTGGCAATGCAAGCTTCACATAGTTGTTGACATACTTACTGGTATCGCTTGCTATCAATTCTTTTGTGCCCGTTTCAACTAAGTATCCATAAACCGTGCCTTGAGTGGAAGGTGCCATAACATCAGCAATCTCGTTTGATTTGCCAAGCATAACGGTAATCGTATCACCATATTCGAAACTGCCACTTGATGATAACTTGTTAAAGGCTGTTGCACTTTCTATTTTATAGGTTTTCCCTGAAATTTGTACGCTTGTAGGCGTATCTTTATTAGGTAGTGCCTTTTCATAAACGCCTGTAACCTTTGACGAATAGCTCCAAACCGTATTAAGTGGTACAGAGTAATACATAATATCATTTTTTTGGAGGCTAGCGATGGTAGAGGGGCTACCATCTCTTGTAACAACAGCGCTACTAAGTCCAAGAGAGCTTAAGAAGCTTGCATCAGTATACGTGTATGGCCCCTCTAGCTCATCTGTTTTAATCATGCCATAATCCAGAACACCATTAGAATTACTGTATGTCACTAAAACATCTCCGGCCGAAACACCTGATAACATACTGCTGAAAGTCATTTTATTGCTTTTATTGTAAACGCTCAAGTTTTTATCAATATCCAACGATTCCATCTTGCCATTTTCCATAACAACAATATCGGAATCGAGAACCTGATAAATATTATATCGTTTGACAGTTTGCTCATCTGGAATAAAGGAAACCATCTCATCGGTATTTTTAACAACGATATCCCCTTTTTTGCCAACGTTGTTATCATCAAATTTTCCATCTATTTTAAATAATCCTGCCGATGTATTAATTTTACCACTACCAACCGATGAATCCTCTTTTGATGTGGCGACAAGAATGACATCTTCAATAATCTTATAATCAAGCGTCGTAATATAATCGACCGACGAATTTTTAGAGTTTGTATTTAACAAATTGTAGCATAGTTTGCTGACATCACGTCTGGTTAACGCTTCACCAACATTTTTGGTGATACCATCGCATAGACCGATTTTTTCAGCAATGCCAATCTGACCATATGGCCACGAAATCCCAAAATCTTGATCGGTATATCCTAAAAGCTTTAAAAACATAGTCACAGCTTCTTCATAGGATACCGTTATATCCGGCTTAAATTTGCCATCTGGGTAGCCTGTACAGATACCATTCGATACAGCTGCCTCTATATAAGGAGCTGCCCAATGGGTAGATAAAACATCCCGAAATGGGGAGATTGCTAATGTTTTTGAAACCATATTTCTGTAACTTGATGCAGCAACGGCAACCTTGGTAAATTCCGCTCTGGAAACATAATCATCCAGTCTTAAATTTCCATTAGGGTCACCTTTCATAATATCCAGTTCTGACAATAATGGCATAATATCATTGTCTGTTACAGCGGAAGCATAAACCAATGATTGTGGCACAAATGAAAGAAGCAAGGTGCAAATCAGTAAAATTGAAATTCTTCTCTTCATTTTATTTACCCTCCTTTTTATCTAGGTTAAATTTTGCCGTAACGTTCATACCAGGCAGCAAATCTTGAAAGTCACTAATCACTATCTTCACATCATAAAGTGCCACGCCATTTGTATTGGTGCCCGATTTCCCGATATAATCGACAGTACCTTTATACTTTTTAGAAGCATCGGCGTCTGTTGTAATGGAAACCGCATCGCCAACCTTGATATGGCTTATGTCCATTTCGTCAACTTTTACTTCCAATTTTATCTTAGATAGGTCGGCAATGACCGCGAGATTCCCCATATTAGTTGCACTTATTGTATCATTCTTATTCACATTCTTTTTGATAATGGTGCCATTGAGTTTGGATGTGATCGTATAATCAGGAAGCTTATCATTCAACGTTTTTAGCGCAAAATTTGCATCCTTGATATTTAATGCGTATTGCTGTCTTTGATTTAATAAAGCATCGTTTGTAAGAACGATGGCGACGGATCCAGCATTCACCTTGTCGCCGACCTTTATTTTCTTATCCGCTACCTTTCCCGCAACCTCTGTTGTAATCGCCCCGCTTGACGCATAATCGAATTGTCCGGCATCATTGCAAGCAATACTACCAATCGTTGCTGTCGCCTTATCACCCTTTTTCAAAGTACCTGGGTTATTAACCGTAATTTCAACCATATTTACTTTACTGCCGTTCGCTGTGGTAAGAGAACCGGATGAAACATGTGATACCGTACCTGTTAGGGTATAAAACGTTCCTACGATGCTAACCTCGGCACTTTGACCGGCAAAAATGCCACTGATCGTGTCAGATAGAAAAGGTATGGTGAGTTTCATTTGGCTATCGTCCACGACATCGGCAACCTTAAAACCGGCTGTAACCATGTTCCCTGCATCTGCATAAATATTCGTAACTGTTCCACTGCAATCCGATGTGACGGATAATTTATTCACATTATCTTCATTCAGATTATATGCAAGCTGTGCGCTTTCAATGGCGCTTTTAGCCTTAACGATATTTTCCCGAACACTTTTTTGATCGAGCACATACAAAACATCTCCGGCTTTTACGGTCTGACCTTCTTCAAATGAAGCCGATAAAATATCAGCCATAACCGACGTTGATACCGTATATTGATCTTCAGCTTCGATAATACCCGATGCTAATATGTTATTATTTTTATCTTTTTGATTGACTTTAGCACTTGTCTGTACCGTTTTATTTCCACAGCCAGAAAGTGATAGGCAAACCAAGATCACAACCATGATGGCTGCTATTATTTTTCGCTTTTTCATTTTTCTGCCCCCTTATTTCACTTTAATTTTAACTGTTGCATTCGTTCCAATGATGTTTTCGAGATTCACATCATCATCAACCGCAATTTTAACAGGAATAAGTTGTGTAACCTTGGTGTATGTACCGCTTGTCGAAAAGCTGGTAGCTGTACCACTAAGAGCAGTTTGCGTTAATTTATCAACCGTTTTTACATGACCATGAAACGTTTTACCGGGGAACGCATCCATCGTAACAACAACTTTTTGGCCCTCTTTAATTTTCTCTATATCCGTTTCTTCGATGTTCGATTTAATACAAACATCGCTTTCATCCGCTATAACAGCCACAACGGTTGTTAGTCCTATCATTTGACCAATTTTAACATTAGAGTCTATAACCTCGCCATCAACAGGAGATTTTAAATAGGCTCCGCCTTCCACTCTACCGATAATTTCATTTGCGGAAACCTTATCCCCTTCACCAACCGTAAGTTTGACTAGCTTTCCGGGCATTGCTGGCGTAATCGAATACATGGTTGCTGAAACCTTTGCATTGTTTGTTTTAAAATATTGACTGGATATAGAATAGTAGCTATACCATGCTATAACTCCTATCATGATGACAGCAGCAACAATTATTAAAATGATATTCTTTTTACCACTGCTTTTCTTTTCTTCCATCTTCATTCTCCCCTTCTATTCAAACTGTGAATTATATAAACCGGCATAAAATCCGTTTTGTTCGATCAAATCGTGATGATTTCCTTGTTCGATAACATCGCCATCATTCATAACCAGAATTAAATCTGCATCCTTTATCGTTGAAAGCCTATGGGCAATAACAAAGCTTGTTCTACCCGCCATAAGGTGATTCATCGCTTTTTGAATGAGTATTTCTGTTCTGGTATCAACCGAACTTGTTGCCTCATCCAAGATAAGAATCTTAGGATTCGCCAAAATAACTCTGGCAATTGTAAACAGCTGTTTTTGACCTTGCGAAATATTACTGGCTTCTTCGTTTAATATCATGTTGTATCCACCGGGAAGAGACTGAATAAATTCATCACAATGGGCGGCTTTTGCTGCTTCTTTAACTTCTTCATCGGTTGCATCAAATGTTCCGTACCGTATATTGTCCATGATAGATGCATTGTAAAGCCACGTTTCTTGCAGTACCATGCCAAAAAGCGAACGAAGATCATTTCGCGTAAAGTCAAAAACGTCATCGCCATCTATTTTAATTGTACCTGAGTTTATATCGTAAAATCTCATTAAAAGTTTAACAATCGTCGTTTTTCCGGCGCCTGTTGGTCCAACAATCGCCACAGTTTGCCCGGCTTTCACTTCTGCTGAAAAATCATTGATGATCGTTTTATCCAAATTATAGCCAAATGACACATGCTCAAAGGAGACATTTCCATGAAACGGCTTGTTTTTGTCGATTTTATCCATGTCAGGCGTTTCTTCTTCTTCTTCAAGAAATTCGAAAACACGTTCAGCAGCAGCAACGGTTGACTGAAGAGTATTCGAAATGGTGGCTAGCTGTGCGATAGGTTGTGTAAAGTTTCTCATATACTGAATAAATGCCTGTATGTCACCAATTTTAACGGTACCTTTAATCGCCAATAGCCCTCCTATTATACTGATAACAACATAGCCAAGATTTCCAACAAATTGCATAATAGGCTGCATAATACCGGATAAAAATTGCGATTTCCAAGCCGAATGAAACAATTCATTATTAATCACATTGAGTTTTTCTGTGGCATCTGCCTCGCCGTTGAATGCTTTGACAACATTATGACCGCTATATACCTCTTCGATGAGACCATTCACTTCACCCATCGATTTTTGCTGTTCTTTAAAAAATCCTTGTGATTTCTTGATAATCAGCATAATAAAAGCCATCGATAACGGCACAACCAAAACAGCCACCAATGTCATTAATGGGCTAATCGATAACATCATGACAAATATACCAAGAACCGTCGTAACCGATGTAATCAGCTGTGTAAGGCTCTGATTTAATGTTTGGCTAATGAGGTCAATATCATTCGTCACTCTTGAAAGCACTTCGCCGTGTGTTCTGGTATCATAATAGTTAAGCGGTATCCGTTGCATCTTTTGAGAGATGTTTTTTCTAAGCTGATAGGTAACATCCATCGATACCTTGCTCATGATAAAATTTTGAACATAGGAACAAAGTGCCGAAATGACATAAAGGCCAATCAAAACAGCAACAAGAGTTCCCATATATTTAAAATCTGTTAAAAGTCCTGTTCCGTAGTAATAAGCCAGTAAACCATCTGTCAATTTCGTCGTAACTTTTCCTAAAATTTTGGGTCCAACAATAGAGAATATGCATGACAGCAGGGCAAAAAATACGACAATGATGACTTTACTTTTATGAACGGATATGTAATCCCATAATTTTGATATGGTTTTATTAAAATCCTTTACTTTTGGAGGGGGACCTTGAGGGGCGGACATAGGACCTGGACTCATCTTGCTAATTCCTCCTCACTAAGTTGCGAAGTGGCTATTTCATGATACACCTCACAAGTTTTTAGAAGCTCTTTATGTTTGCCGCACCCAACAATATGACCGTTATCTAAAACAATAATCTGATCGGCATCCATTATACTACTGATTCGCTGTGCAATAAGAAGAATGGTACTGTCGCCCGTTTCTTCTTTTAAGGCAGTACGAAGCTTTTTATCTGTTTTCATATCAAGAGCTGAAAAGCTATCATCAAAAATATAGATGGGCGCATTCTTGACAAGTGCCCTTGCAATTGAAAGACGTTGTTTCTGTCCACCAGAAACATTTGTGCCACCTTGCGCAATAGCGGCATCATATTTTTCAGGCTTGGAATCGATAAACTCTGTAGCCTGCGCGATCTCTGCCGCTTTTTCAATATTTTCTTCTGTGCTATTTTTGTCGGCATAATAGAGATTCGATTTTATCGTTCCAGAAAACAATATGCTTTTTTGAGGAACATATCCGATTTTTTCTCGCAGTTCTGCCTGTTTCATATTCCGGATATCTTTGCCTCCAATTAAAATCGCTCCTTCGGAAACATCATAAAATCGTAAAATCAAGTTTGCAAGAGTGGATTTCCCACTACCTGTTGAACCGATAAATGCTGTAGTCTGACCTCTTTTTGCGATAAAGTTCAGATGATGTAGAACGTTTCCATCACTACCGTCATACTCAAATGATACATTCTTAAATTCAACCTCATATGTATTATCATCCAATTTTTCGGGATTTTCGGTATCCTTAATAGATGGCTCTTCTTTTAAAACCTCCGCAATACGATCGGCAGAAACGGCCGCTCTTGGTATCATAATAAACATGGCTGCCATCATTAAAAATGCCATAATAACCTGTAATCCATATTGCATATACGCCATCATGTCGCCAATATCCAGATTAAAATTAGATACCTGTTTTGCGCCAACCCAGACAATCACGACCGTCGTTACATTCATGACGAACATCATAGCCGGCATCACGATGGTAACGGTACGATTGACAAATAAATTTGTTTTTGTTAAATCAGCATTTGCTTTTTCAAATCGTTCTTCTTCAAACTTTTGACTATTAAATGCACGAATAACGAGCATACCGTCTAAATTCTCTCTGACAACGAGATTCAATCTGTCTATTAATTTCTGTATAGCCTGCATCTTGGGAACTGCTACCACAAATATAATGGCAATTACACCGACAAGGCATAGAACAGCAATGGCAAGAATCCATGACATTGACGCACTGTTTGAAACTGCTTTTATAACGCCGCCAACACCCATAATAGGGGCATAGCATACAATTCTAACGACCATGACAACCAAAGTTTGTATCTGTGTAATATCATTTGTGGTTCTCGTAATTAATGATGAGGTGGAGAATTTATCAAGCTCTGTGCTTGAAAAACTTTCAACTTTTTTAAATACATCTAACCTTATATCTCTTGCCATACTCGCCGCAATTCTCGCTGCAATTAAACTAACCATTACACTGACAAGTGTACCTAGAAAAGTTATTAGGAGCATTTTTAGACCAGTTGTACATATGAATGGGACATTTCCGCTAAGTACTCCTGTATTGATAATGTCAGACATGTAATCGGGAAGTGAAAGATCACATATTGCCTGAACAAACAACAGTGCAATCGCGCAAAGTAGCATACCAAGATACGGTTTTACATAGGATATAATTTTTGTCAATAAAAACGCCACCTTTCAAAATCCTATTAAACCAATAACTTGGTTAGTTTAAATGACAAATATGAACCATACATGAACATCTTATACATAATTTTCTTGTGATGTTCGTATTCAGTTCATATTTATGTATTACGATACCTGTGATATAATAAATAAGAGGTGAAATTATGTTTAATATTCTTGTTGCTGAAGATGATATAAGTTTAAACATGCTTGTATCAAGCGTATTAGAACAAAACGGATATAAATCATACCGTGCTTATAATGGACAGGAAGCCCTTGAAATAATGGACAAGGTACATATCGATTTGCTTATTACGGATATTATGATGCCGGAAATAGATGGTTATGAATTAACCAAAAGCCTACGAGAGAGCAGCTTTAATCTGCCCGTATTTATGATGACAGCAAAGGATACATTTAAAGATAAAGAAAAGGGATTTTTAGTTGGAACAGATGACTATATGGTAAAGCCCATTGACTTAAATGAAATGATACTGAGAGTGGGAGCATTACTAAGACGTTCCCAAATCGTAAACGAGCAAAAACTAACTCTAGGCAATTTAGAACTTGACTATAACAAATTATCCGCTACATTCAACGGAAAAACATCCACGCTTCCTCCCAAGGAATTTTATCTTCTATATAAACTTCTTTCTTACCCTGAAATTATTTTTACAAGGCTTCAGCTAATGGATGAAATTTGGGGACTTGATTCTGAGGCAGATGACAGAACCGTTGATGTACATATTAAAAGATTACGGGAAAGATTTGAGACCTGTAAGGAATTTGAAATTATAACCGTAAGAGGATTAGGCTATAAGGCGGAGAGAAAACTATGAGAGAAAAGAAAATGCCAACTGTACGAAAAAAAATGATCATATGGCTTTTGCTAACCATTAATATTTCAACAGTTATTGGCTTTTTATTTGGGAATCTGTTAACATTCTCGAGTTCCGTGACTGAACATAATGCTTCATTAGATCATACAGCCAATACGATTATTAAACTTTCAAAGCTTAACCTGTCCATTGAAAAAATCATTGATATGACCACCTCTCCTGTGTATCCTGTTAAAGTAGTCAACCGTTTTTCTGAAATTGATAAGGAACGCATTAAGAGTTTACATAATAATGAAAAAATTGGTTTTAGGAAAAACACGTTGTATAATGCTATCTATGTAAAAATAGACGATACAATCCTTGAAGTGGCTGTTAATCCAACGACAAATTCTTTTATAACAACACTATCCATCACTGCGATTGCACTGTTGTTTTCAGCATTTATCCACATATTACTCATTTTCGCCTCAATTAACAAGATGATACATCCTGTTAAAACGCTTATCAATGCAACACATGAAGTGGCTAAGGGAAACTTTGATGTAAGGGTCCCCGCCTATAATAAAAATGAAATCGATAAGTTAATGAAAAATTTTAATACGATGACGAGTGAGCTTGGTAAAATGGAAATGCTGAGTAGTGATTTTATCAGCAATGTATCCCACGAATTCAAAACGCCGATTTCATCAATTTGCGGTTTTGCAAGCTTACTGCAAAATAGCGGGCTTAATGAAAAGCAACAAGAATATGCGGATATTATCGCATCTGAATCCAAGAGGCTGTCAAAACTTTCATCAAATATTCTAAAACTTTCAAAGCTTGAAAATCAGGATATTATTACAGAAAAGAATTGGTTTTCTCTTGATGAGCAACTAAGGCAGTGCCTTTTAATATTAGAGAAAAACTGGAACGAAAAGCATATTAATCTTGAAATTATACTCGATAAAGTTGATTACTATGGAAACAAAGAATTATTAGGTCAGATTTGGATTAATCTGATTGACAATGCCATTAAATATACCAATCATGATGGAGAAATTATCATCACTTGCACGAAACAAGAGGATAATGTGATTGTATCCATAAAGGATAGTGGAATTGGCATGAGTGAAGAAACGCAAAAAAGAATTTTTGAAAAATTCTATCAAGGCGATAAAACACATTCATCCGATGGCAATGGGCTAGGTTTATCAATGGTTAAACGAATTGTTGATATGTGCAATGGAACAATTGAGGTAGATAGCAAGTTGTCCTATGGTTCGATATTTGTTATAACCCTCCCTTGTGAAAACAGCGATTAAAATCGCAATAAAAGTCGCTCCTAAAAATCGTCAATACAATCTGGCCGTGCTAAAGCTCTCCTCTATATACCATCGGCATAATCCAGTGGATTTTTTACATCAAAAAAGCAGCCTATCAAAATAGATAGGCTGCTTTTAATTATTGTTCTTTTTTATACTGTTCTAATGCTATCGCCAATTGATCTGGACAAGACGTCTTTTTGAATCCACAAGGAATTCCTTTCAACCGAGCAATGACATCATCGATTGGCATACCTTCCACTAAGTTAGCAACTCCTTGGGAATTTCCAGCACACCCGCCAATGAATTTCACATTGCACACTTTACCGTCATCTGTCACATCAAACTGAATCGACCTTGAACAGGTTCCATGTGTTTGAAACCTCATTTGCTTGATGGTGATGCACTAGGGCTAGCACTTGTTGATGCTGTTGGGCTAGGGCTAGCACTTGTTGAAGCACTAGGCGTAGTAGCCTTTGCACTAGGGCTAGGGCTAGTAGCTGCTTTCTTTGCAAATTTATAAGCATTGATATATTTGTCATTGACAACAACTTTATAATCCTTTTTCCATTGCGTATACTGAGTCGTTAATTTGCTTTGTACCAAGGCATTTTTAACGGTTGTCTTATTATCCGTAAAATACTTCGGATCCGTTGTAATGTCGTAACGTTTGATGATATGGAAACCATATTGTGTTCTTACAACATCGCTCATTTCGCCTACTTTTAATTTGAAAGCGGCTGTTTCGAATTCTTGTACCATTTGGTTTTTCGTGAATACCATAGGGTCTGTGCTAACAGTTGTTCCTGTTTTATCTTCGGAATATTTTGTCATCAACTCTTCAAAATTAGCGCCATTTTTAAGTTCTTTTAAAATATTTTCTGCTTTTGTGTTTGCTTCCGTAATCTTATCTTGTGATAAAGATTCATTATTGGCGTCAATTGTTTTAATCAAAATATGTTTAACACCAACATAATCAGATTCAAATGCTTTTTTCACATCAGCATCGCTAATATTGATCTTCTTAGACATTTGTGTGTTAACTTTGTTCATGATTGCATAATCTTGCAAAAATTCTTCAAATGTGGCACGATCTGTATTCGTATCTTTTAAATAAGCATTAAAAGCAGTCTCGCCGCCCATATTCGTGGTGATGGTGGTCATTTGTGTTTTGACAGCTTTCTGCTCTTTGTCTGTCAACGTAATTTTTTGGTCCTTGGCTTTTTTCAAAGTCACCGCCATTTGAATGGCATAATCTTTAGAGCTGTCACGAACCAAATCGATTAGTACTTTATTATCTTGTTTATAAGTATTCCAGAGATCAGGGTTAGTTTTAAATTCTGAATGTTGTTGCTCATATCTATAACGCGTATCTTCCATAAGATAATTAAAAATCTTTGTAGAGATTTTCACGTCACCAATACTGACTGCTGTTTTTTTGTCGGTACAACCGCTTAAAACGCTAGTTGCCATAACAGCAGCTAAAATCATAGCGATTACTTTTGTCTTTTTCAAATCTGCTCTCTCCCTTAATAAAAAATTTCATTAGTAAATTTAACATCTTGAACCATTATACACTATTTAATTTCCATTTTCAATTCTTTCATACATTGTAACAAAAACTTAATATGTGAAAGTGGATCTTTTACTTCTTTATCGGATAACTTCAGCGTAAAGTATGGATTCTTCCCAGCTGACAAGTGAAGGGAAGATGAAAATTTTGAACACAACCCTAAAATAACAGGGGGACTAATGGAATCTTCGTCAAATCGAAACGTAATGAGTGCCTCTTTTTGCAAGATTGATGTAAATCCCAAATGCGTTGCTTCCGCCTTTAATAACACAATGTCTATTAAATTAGAAACAGACTTGGGTATGTCGCCAAATCGATCGATGAGTTCATCTTCCAAATCATATCGATCTTCGATTTCTTCAATTGCCGCAATCTTTTTATATGCTTCAATACGAAGCGCATTGCTTCTAATATATTCTTCTGGAATAAAAGCATTGACAGCCACATCCATAGTTGTAGGCACAACTGGCTTCCTAAAAATACCTTGTTCCTCGTCCACACTCTCTTTTAAAATTTTGCAATACGTGTCATATCCCACGGCATCAATGTGACCATGTTGTTGTGCACCCAAAAGATTTCCGGCTCCTCTAATTTCTAAGTCTCGCATAGCAATTTTAAAACCAGAACCAAACTCCGTAAACTCTTTAATCGCCACGAGTCGTTTTTCAGCTACATCCGTTAATACCTTGTCTCGGCGATACGTAAAATATGCATAAGCGCGCCTATTCGAGCGTCCCACTCGCCCACGAAGCTGGTAAAGTTGCGATAATCCCATGCGATCGGCATCTTCAATAATAATGGTATTGACATTGGGAATATCCAGTCCCGTTTCGATAATCGTAGTACAAACCATTACATCGATATCGCCCGCCACCATATCCATCATAATGTCCTCTAACATATCCTGATTCATCTGCCCATGTCCCACGACAATTTTAATATCAGGAAGCAATGCAGAAAGTTTTTCCGCTACACGATAAATGCCTGAAACTCGATTATATAGATAATAAACCTGTCCACCGCGAGCCACCTCTTTTTTGATGGCTTCGACAATCATGTTCGTGTCATATTCGATGACATAGGTTTGTACCGGAAAACGCATCTCGGGCGGCTCTTCTAACACACTCATATCGCGAATATTAACCATAGCCATGTGAAGCGTTCGGGGAATAGGCGTTGCCGAAAGTGTCAACACATCGATGCCGCTCTTTAATTCTTTGAATTTTTCTTTGTGTTCCACACCGAACCGCTGTTCTTCATCGACAATCAAAAGCCCTAAGTCTTTAAATTTCAAATCCTTTTGCAAAATACGATGGGTGCCAATGACAATATCCACTTCACCAGTCTTTAGCTTTTTTACAATCTCTTTTTGCTGCTTCGCTGTGCGAAAACGTGAAAGCATTTCCACTTTAACGGGGAAATCCTTCATACGTTCGGTAAACGTATTGTAATGCTGCATTGCCAAAATCGTGGTCGGCACTAAATATGCCACTTGCTTTGAGTCCATGACCGCTTTAAAAGAAGCGCGAAGTGCCACTTCCGTTTTTCCATACCCCACATCACCACAGAGCAATCTGTCCATGGGACGAGGATTTTCCATATCGCTCTTTGTTTCAGCAATGCATCGGAGCTGATCGTCTGTTTCTTGATATAAAAATGTATCCTCAAACTGCCTTTGCCATACGGTATCGGCGCTACACGCATACCCCTTAGCCTGCTGACGTTCTGCATACAGTTTGATTAAATACTCGGCTAAATCTTTGGTTGCCTTTTTAACTTTTAACTTTGTTTTTGCCCAATCTGTCCCACCTAATTTGCTAAGCTTAATTTTTTTATCGGTATTTCCAATATATTTATACAGCATATTAAGCTGGTCTGGCGGAATATATAAACACTCGGATCCATTGTAATTAATTTTCAAAAAATCTTTTTTCACTTTGTCGATTTTCAGGCTGGTAATGCCTTCATAAACACCGATACCATGGGTTTGATGAACCACATAATCCCCTGGATTAATATCGGTATAGGAATGGATTTTTTGAGAATTTTCAGGTTTTGACGTTTTTTTACGACGATGTTCCAAAAAAACTTCTGTATCGCTGATTAATGCAAAATTAACGATATCAATGAAAAAGCCTTTTTTGATGTTCCCGACAACCAGATTAATCTTTTCCTCATAAAATGTATGATTTTGGTCAAAATCTGCATCTATATCGTGCGCCGCCATCGCATCTTTTAAATTTTTTGCCTTGGTAGGGCTTCCTGTTACGATAACAACAGTTGTATGGAATCTTTTATATTCTTCCAAATCATCGAGCAAAAATTCCATTTTTCCATGGAAAGAATGAAGCGTCTTGCTATTTATCATAAAAATATCTTTAGGAGAGAAATCCGGTGTCTGATGTGACAAAGCGGATATGCTAGCAAGTTTCGTGTTTTTTAAAAGAGTGGATATGACATCTTCCCACGACAAATAAACCGATAAACTCTGCGGCATAACCACCAGTTTATCTTGCAGTTCACTGATTTCATTTTGCGATGCCACATAATAATTTTTGGCACCCTCTGCTGTGTTTTTCTCTTCATCTATCCAAACAATCGTCTCTTCATTAAAATAGGATGCTAAAGATGTGAGTCCCTTTTCAAAATAAGGAACATATTTATCGCTACTGGGGAAATAGTGTTTCTCTGTAAAATTATCAATATCTTCTTGATAACTGTGAGGCGTATCATCTGGTACGGGGTGTTTTTTGACAGCCTTTTTTATAATATCGACCACTTTTTCTGCTTCTTCTTTTGTATACAAAAGTTCACGACAGGGTATCACTTCACAAGATTCCACTTTTCCCGTCGAAAGCTGATTCTCACTATCGAAAATGCGAATCGAATCCACTTCATCATCAAAAAACTCGATGCGGAAAGGCGAATCGCAGCTAGGTGAATAGACATCCAAAATACCACCACGCAACGAGAACTGGCCTTCTCCTTCGACTAATTCCACACGTTCATATCCCATAAAGATGAGTTTTTCTGATAGATTCTTAATATCGTGTGTTTCTCCCACTTTAAGTGAAATCGTATTTTCCATTAGCAAATCTCGTGAAATGGTAAACTGCATCAAAGCGGAAGCGGGACATACGACGCTCACGCCGCCTTTTAACAGACGATATGCACACAAAATACGTTCTTTCTGATTGGTTTTGTCATGCGCATAAGCATTATAAAAAATATAATCCTTACTAGGAAAATATAAAACATCTTCCCCCATAAAAAATCGCAAATCCTGATATATATTTTGGGCCTCAAAATCATCTGATGCAACAATTAAAGTGTTTTTAGCCGTAGAATCGGCGAGTGCTGCATAAAAAAGACAGGATTTAGCGCTTTCTGAAACGCCACGCACATGAACGGGTGTATCCCCTTGATTCAATTTTTCGATAAGCCGATTAAATTCACCCGATTTTTTGAGCACGTCCGAAAAATTCATATCTTTCTCCTTGTCTTCCTAATACGCTCTGCCATTAAAGTCCATTAAAATGACTCATAGCAGCCGAAACATCTTCTTTTATAATCATTTCCGCCGCCTCTGCCGCATTCTTCCCTGCTTCAGCAACAGCGACCTGTTCTTCTTTTGAAAATCTTCCCAATACATAATCTACCAAACCCTGTGGCGGCGTTCCTATCCCTACACGAATACGCGTAAATTCATCGCTCCCTAGCTGATAAATAATCGATTTCATGCCGTTATGTCCACCGGCGCTCCCTTTAGGACGCACCCGAATCTTGCCGACATCAATATCCTTATCATCGTATATTACAATGACATCAGCCGGTTCAATTTTATAATACGCGCAAAGTTCCCTGACGCTCTCGCCGCTTAAATTCATAAAAGTCTGCGGCATAGCGAGTATCACTTTTTCGCCAGCTATCATGCCTTCGCCAATCAGCGCTTTCCCTTTTAGTTTGCTTACTTTAATAGTATATAGTCTAGCCATATAAGAAATAACCATAAATCCAATATTATGGCGGGTCATCTCATATTCTTTCCCGGGATTCCCCAAGCCAACGATAAGTTTCATCTATGTTTCCTCCACATTTTATGGGCGCCCATCACACCGATGCGCGCCCTCACTTTCTATTTTCGTTTATCTTTCCATCCCGTTTTGTTCACTTGTCTTGCCCTCGCAATGGAGAGTGCATCTTCAGGCACTTCATCGGTAATCGTGGAACCAGCGGCAATATAAGCACCTTTTCCCACTGTTACGGGAGCGACCAAATTCGTATTACAGCCGATAAATGAGTTGTCGCCAATGTTGCAACGATACTTGTTCTTGCCATCATAATTGACTGTCACACAGCCACAGCCAAAATTAATATGACTGCCCACATCACTATCACCAATATACGTCAGATGTGACACACTGGTTTTTTCGCCGATTGTTGAATTCTTCACCTCAACAAAATCACCGATTTTCGCATTTGGTCCAATAAAGCTGTTAGGACGAATATACGCAAACGGTCCTAAACGCGTGCCGTGCTTAATCTGACTATCTAATATAACGGACGATAAAATGTTACAATCATCCCCAATCGTGGAATTATGGATAGTGGTATTTGCTCCTACGGATACACGCTCGCCAATCACCGTGCCACTTTCCAAGATAACATTCGGGTAAATGACCGTATCCTTTCCAATTGTAACGTCCGAAGCAATATAAGCTGTCGAAGGGTCTATCATAGTAACGCCCGAGAGCATGAATCTCTCATTAATGAGGCTTCGCATGATCGATTCTGCCATGGCTAAATCACATTTATCGCAAACACAGAAAGTCTCTTCATCCGATTCGGAATATGCCTTAATGAGCGCTTCTTCCTTTTCCGCTTTTTTTATCACAAGGTTCACATCGGTTTCACCGACGAGTTTTTCACGGGAAAGCAAAGCCATGTTGGCAAAACACTCATCGCCGGTTTCATCAATCTGATATAACGCCACAACCCCACTTTGCGATGCTTTTTGATATTCCATCATACTTTCTATGCTTTCACTTTGTACAAAAGGCATATCAGCGTGCATATACAAATATACGTCAGCGTTCGTGCTACTTACGGCCTTTTCCACGCTCTCATAACAAGTCGTATCTTCTGTGAAATCATCTGGTTTCCCAATGATGACATACTCCGAAATTCCCGCTCTGGAAGCCGCATCTACAGCATATTGATACATGCTGTGCCCGCAAATTTTCATAAGTGCCTTTGGGGCATACGATTTCATCTCATCCACGCCATAAGTGGCATCAATCATTAGCATACACATATATTTTCTCTCCTTTTATTATATCGATTCAGCAATTTCCAAAATCTTATTTAAGCGATGATTCGCGCCTGATTTTCCAATCGGCTTTGACAGCATCTGGCCTAATTCTTTTAAATTAGCCTCTGGATAATCCATCCGCAATTCTGCTATCTCCCTAAGAGACTCCCCTAAATAGTCAAGACCCTTTAATTTAGCAATTTTCTGGATGGCCACAATTTGGCAAGCTGCCGCATTCGCTGTTTTTGTCATATTCGCATTTTCGCAATTGACCTGCCGGTTAACGTTGTTTCTCAAATCCTTTTCAATCATGGCATTATATAATTCCATAGAAGCCGCATTCGCGCCGACCAATGCCATTAAATCGGCTATTTCTTCACTGCCCTTTAAATAAACGAGCACTTCATTTTTCCTAGTCGTGAGCTTTGGTATAATACCAAAGTAAGAGGCAATCTCGATTAGCCTTTCGGCGCACTCATAACTGCGGGTTGCAAATTCCAAATGATAACTCTTCTCGGGGTTACTAATACTGCCACCGCCTAAAAAAGCCCCACGAATCAGCGCCTTTTTGCAACATTCCCTTTGCACTAGCCGTTTATCGATACGGAAGTAAAAAACGCCATCTTCTTCACACAAGAAGAGTTTTTTCTTTAATCGTTCAATGCTATTTTCATCCTTAAAATACAAAGTCGCTTGGTTGTTTTTCAAAACAACCTCTGGACTTATATCACAAAGTCTACCCAAATGTAAACAAATGCGTTCTGCCACTTCCTCGGTCTCCAAAATAATTTTTAGACCTAATGTATCAGAATCAGCCAATTCTACCACAATGCCAGCGAAACAAATGAGTCCCAACAGTTCCGCAATCTCGCAACAATTTTTCTTTTCATTTTTGGTGCAAATTTGCATTTTGGTTCTATGTGAGAAGGATTCCATTCTATATATCTCCCTTTAAAAGACCAGTTTCGTTTCCATCATATTGAGTGCCATCTGTCTAATGAGTTTGGCTAATTTAACAGTGTTATGACGAATAATATCGCCCTCTTCCCCTCTTCGGATCTCCACTAAATTATCGGTCACGAGCATTGTATTTTTAAAATTTGCTCTGTCAATCGTCACCCTGTCAACTCCCTGCTCGCGATAACGATTTAAAATAGCTTCATCTATATCTCCATCATTCGCAATAACACAATCGATGATTCCTCGTCTGGTATGATCTTCGATGGCTTTGACGTGATCATATGCTGTATATCCAGCAGTTTCGCCGGGTTGCATCATAATGTTTGCCACATAGAAAGTGGGTGCTTTTGAATTATAAATCGCATCGGCTACACCATCAACCAATAAATTAGGAATAATACTGGTATATAAACTTCCCGAACTTAAAATGATGAGATCCGCACGACTAATCGCTTTTATGACATTTTCCGTTGGCTGAACATAAGTGGGATTTAAAGATAATTTTTCGATTTTAGACCCATCGACACGTGGTATACCAATCTGCGATTCGCCGTTTAGCGTTTTCCCGTTTGTGAGTTTCGCGCTAAGCCGCATATTGCTAGAATCGGATACAGGGAAAACGTCACCTGTTACCGCCAAAACATCCCCCACACGTTGAACTGCTTGGCTAAAATCCCGACTAATTCCCGTCATAGCCGCTAAAAACAGGTTGCCAAAACTTTGCCCGGTAAGCGTTCCTTCTGAAAAACGGTAATCGAACAAATTTTTAAGTAGTGGTTCTGCTTCGGCCAATGCCAAAATACAATTACGGATATCGCCCGGAGGAGAGATACCAAGGTCTCGGCGAATGGCGCCGCTACCACCGCCATCGTCGCCTACAGTTACGATAGCTGTAATGTTTTCAAAATTTTCTTTTAACCCCCTAAGTAAAGTAGAAAGACCAGTTCCGCCTCCTAAGGCTACCACTCTGGTTGGAAGTAATGGGGCACGATAATCATATTTCATAGTCTTTTCCTCACTGAAGACGCAAAGCGTCTTTCAAAATATCCCTATGTTTTAATGTTACATTTTCGCGTTCTTTAGAAAACGTTTCAAATAATTTATTTGCAATGGTAACACTCCTGTGTCTGCCACCGGTGCAACCAATACAGACTTTCAAATGAGGTTTCCCTTCTTCTTCATAGTGAGGAATTAAAAAGGAAATCATATCCGTTAATTTCTCAAAAAAAAGTTTGCTCTGCTCAAATTCCATCACATAACTCTGTACGCACATTTCATCCCCTGTATGCTCCCTCAGTTCTTCTACATGATAGGGATTGGGCAAGAACCTTACATCAAACACCAAATCACAGTCGATTGGCACCCCATATTTGAATCCAAAGGATTCAAATGTAATATACATATCCTGATTGCCATCTGGCCTATCAAACAATGAGCGCAATTTCTTATGAAGCTCGATCAAACTCAAATTCGATGTATCAAGCACATAAGTTGCATGATTTTTCACATTATCGAGTAGTGCGCGTTCTCTATGAAGTCCCTCTAAAATATTACCAGACTCTGACAATGGATGAGAACGCCGTGAAAATTTATACCGGCGAACGATGCTGTCATCGCTTGCCTCCAAAAACAGGACTTCATATTCATATCCCACACTTTTTAGATGGTCAAGTTCCCCTAGAAGTGCCGAAAACACATCTTCTCCGCCACGAATATCCGCCACTAATGCTACATTTTCAAGCTTCCCATTTGCCGAAGAGCAAAGCTCTATAAATCTAGGAATGAGTGCTGGTGGCATATTTTCTACGCAGTAGTACCCCATATCTTCAAATTCTTTAGTAACGGTTGATTTCCCCGAACCGGACAACCCCGTAATAATAATAAATCTCATGTTGTTTATAAGTCATCTCCTTGGTTACTTTCGACCGATCACCTTAACTTCGGGCATAAGATGCACATTTTTCTTTTCGTATATCATACGGGAAACTTCCTTTATCAGCGTTACCACATCCTGGCACGTCGCATTTCCCGTATTCACGACGAAACCGCAATGTTTTTCCGATACCTGTGCCCCGCCTACCCTAAAGCCGCGTAGTCCGCATTCCTCAATTAATTGACCAGCAAAAAAACCCGGCGGGCGTTTAAACGTACTGCCAGCACTCGGCATATCAAGGGGTTGCTTTTGTTTGCGGCGGCTGTTATAATCATCCATTTTTTCGCGAATAACATCAGGATTTTCTGGTAAAAGCTCCATGGTCGCCTCTAAAATTACATCGTCCGTTCCAGAAAAACGGCTAGTTCGATACGAAAAATCAAGTTCGTCTTTCGTCGCCACTTTAATTTCACCGGCAGGTGTAATATAGCGGCAAGAGCGAACCACTTGACACATCTCGCCACCATAAGCGCCCGCATTCATAAAAACGGCGCCCCCAATCGTGCCGGGTATGCCCGATGCAAATTCTAGTCCCGAAAGACCTGCCTTATAAGCTGCGTTAGCGACTGTCGATAAGTTCGCACCACTCTCAGCTGTTACGGTTGTGCCTTCCACCGTCATGTTCCCAAGGCCCGCCATTTTGATGACTAACCCTTCAATCCCTTTATCGCTGACTAATATATTCGTGCCACGACCCAAAATAAAATAGGGAATGTTCTCCTCTTTGCACCATTTTATGAGCGTTTCTACTTCGGTACTGTATTGGGGGAATGCCATCACATCCGCATTTCCCCCTATTTTGAATGATGTATGATGGCACATTGGCTCACATTCTGCATGGGCAATAGCCGTCTCTTTTGTAGCCATTTTTTGCTTTAAAACGTCATACATCCAAAAAATCCTCCTAATGTCCCAACATAGCAGCACCAATGATGCCGGCATCATTGCCTAGACTAGCAATGGAAATTTCTGTATGCGGGCTGTTTTTGACATACGAATATTTTTGTACGAATTCTTTAATCGGGTTTAATAGCTTATCTCCCTCTTTAGAAATCGCACCACCTATAACCAATTTATTAGGCTGAAAAATATTTATGACGCTTACAATGCCTTCTGCAATATTCTTTATATATTCATCGACTACTTCCCGTGCTGCCGTGTCACCGGCTTTAGCTGCCATAAAAGAAGTACGTCCTGTCACTTTTCCTTCTTTTCCCGCTTCAATATGCATTAAGCTGTCGGGACACTTTTCCATTTTTTCTTTTGTGATACGAATGAGTGCGGTAACGGAAGCGTATCTTTCCCAACATCCGCATCTTCCGCAAGTACAAGGTACCCCATTCTCTCTCACCTTAAAATGTCCAATTTCCACAGCCGCTCCATTGAAACCACTATATACCTGCTTATTGATAATAACGCCGCCGCCAACGCCTGTTCCTAGCGTAATCGCAATAAAATCGTCAATGGTAGGATCGTTCAAATAAGAATATTCTCCCCAAGCCGCACAGTTGGCGTCGTTTCCCATATATACTGGAATGTTCCAATGTTTCTTAAATTCCTCGCGCATGGGAACATTATCAAACTTCAAATTACATGAATATACCAAAATTCCATTTTTATCATCAGCGGTACCTGGGCTACCGATACCGACACTTTCAATTTCATCGAGTGTATGGCCAGCATCTATGACCACTTTTTTAGCAAGAGCCGCCATATCCGCAATAATCTCACTATAATGGCGTCCAGCATTTGTTGGCACGTGATCGGTATGCAAAATTTTGCAATCTTTTGTCACAAGACCTGCTTTAATACCGGTACCACCCAAATCAATTCCTATATACATACTGTTGTTTCCTCCTATTTTATCGGCGTTTTGTGCTCGCGCTGATAGCTTTCGAACGAAGCTAACGTACGATTCACAATCAGTTCCTCTGGAAAATCGATTTCTTCTAGCATAGGCAGCACCAATGAACAGTTTCCTAACTCATAGCAAATGTGAGCATCTGTCGATACAGCAATTTTCATTCCAAATTTCTTAGCTGCCTTTGCAATCTTAATACAATTTCCAATACTTTTTTGGCGAAAACCAAATGAATGATTATTAATTTCCATAATTTTATCTTCTTTAGCCGCCGCCTTCACTACTTTTTCAATATCAAATGAAAAATGAGGTGTTCCACTGTGACCCAAAATATCGATATTGGGATTTTGAATAATTGATAGATACGACTCTGTCATCTCTTCAAAATTCAAATCAGGCGAAATGCCTTGATGGGCACTGGCAATTACCACATCAAGATCCGCCAATATATCATCTTCAATATCTACACCGCCATTTGCATCTTTTATGTTTAACTCCGCGCCGGAAAACACACGCATACCTTCCATAATTGGCGGCCAAAACCTCTCGCAACTAAAGTGCCACATATGAGGAGAATCGTACATATCGGGTGCATGGTCAGTAATCGAAATAGCCTCTAGTCCAATTTTTTTCGCATACGTGGCAAGTTCTGCCACCGTGCTGTATGCATGTGAACTGGCTAATGTATGACAATGTGTTTCTACTAAAATTTTATCGAGCATAATCTATCATTCCCATTTTTAGTTTTGATTTTCTTGCATCTGTTTCATAAGTCTCTGGTTTAATTCTTCTGCTGCATTATATCCCATGCGTTTTTGACGGTTATTCATCGCCGCAATTTCCACGATAATCGCCAAGTTTCTACCTGGTTTAACGGGAATCGTGAGCGAAGGAACATCATTACCTAAAATATTGACAAATTCATCATCTAACCCTAAACGGTCATATTGTTTTCTGTTGTCCCATTGTTCTAAATTGATGACAAGATTGATTTTTTCTGCATCTTTAATAGCGCCCATACCAAATATACGGCGCACATCTACAATGCCAATACCGCGTAGTTCAATAAAATGCCTGATGACGTCAGGAGCCGTACCAACCAATGTTTTATCCGATGCCTTTTTAATCTCGACAGCATCGTCCGCCACCAGACGGTGACCACGTTTGATAAGTTCCATAGCCGTTTCGCTTTTACCGACACCGCTTTCACCCATAATTAAGATACCTTCACCATATACTTCAACCAAAACACCATGACGCGTAATACGAGGTGCCAATTCTAATGACAAATAGGAAATGACGTCATGCATAAACTGAGAAGTGACAGCTTCTGTGCGGAGCAACGTTTTATCTTTTTGCTTCGCTGCTTCTCGCATTTCTGGGAAAATCGTTAAATCGCGCGTCACAACAAATGCGGGGCAATCTTTCCCAAAAAGCTCGTTCAAAATTTCATGGCGTCTCTCTTTTGCTAAATCTTCCAGATAAGTCATTTCTACTTTACCGAAAATCTGAATTCTTTTTGGGTCAAAATAATCGAAAAATCCAGAAAGCGGAAGTCCAGGACGATTCACATCACTACAACTAATTTCGATGCTATCATAATTGCTGGATAAATTCACTTTTTCCATTTGAAACTGGCTGACAAGGTTTTTAAGCGGTACACTAAACATAGAAAATCCCGTTTCTCCATGTGGGTCTTGTGGCGATTGAAATTCATTATCCATAATTTTATCCTCTTTTCATATGCTTAAGACTTTGCTGGCATTTTATGCATGAGCTTATCTAGATAGTTTTAATTGCTCTTTTAAATACTCATAATAAGAGCGAATCGCCATTTTGCTTTTAGCATCCAGCATAGAAATATCCAATATTTTCTGTTCTGACAAACCATCCATTATTTTTTCATTTGTCTCTTTTTCCATACCCAATAAATAGTCAACACTGACCTCAAAATAAGAAGCCAACTTATTGATAAAAGCTCGCCTTGGTTCCCTTTCGCCGCGTTCCCAATTGGTCACACAACCACGAGTGACACCCAAAGCTTCTGCTAACATCTCTTGGCTTATTTTTCTCTTGTGACGCAACATGATGAGCCGCTTTGCAAACATATCATTCATGGTGCTCCCCTTTCTATATTAACATGATATTATTTCGAATTTCCATACCAGATATATAGTACCATAATTTTGTATATTTTTCAAACTTATTCTGGCTATTCCCCCTATCTTTTTTCGAATTTTTTCAAGGAACAAACTGCTCTTTTTTGTTGAAAATCACAAAAAAAGTTAAACTTATCCGTTTTTTTCATCGCGCAAACTGCCAAAAACTATTCTTTTTTGACACAATCCGGCAACTAAAATCAAAACCAGCGTATTTTTGTGTCACTTTAAGAAAAATTGTGCGATGGGTTTCCCTTTTCCTATCCCAATAACAACGCTATAATAAATAATAACATTTATAATTCTTTAGGAGGTTAGGTAACATGGAAAAAAAATTAGTATTATCCTGCGAACACATGTTTTTTGAAAGTTATGGCAGGCAAAAACAATCCAAGGACATATCTCCTGTTTTTCTTCGATACTATCAATTGATAAGTGAACCGAAAGACGACAGCAAACGCTATGGCGTTGGCATTGAAAAAGTTACAAAAGATAGTGCGGTTACTTTATGTGAATCACAATTTATTGAAGATGTTTTTTCATGTCCAAATATGTGCGAGAATTTTATAAAGTGTTTATTCCAAAATAAGGTAACACCCGTTACACTTAAGGATATTGTCATCGATACGATTGCATAATTGACAATTTGCACATTGCCTCATTTAATCATGGGATAAAATTTAGGAGTTTCTTCTTTTCTTATGTAAATATGAGAAAAACGTTGAAATTCGCCAATTATTATGCTATAATGCAGAAGAATGTGTATACTTCATAATTTTGTTAATCATAACAAAAAACAAAAGTGAAAATTTTTAGGAGGTACAATGAATGAGCAAAAAGTATGTTTACTTATTTAGCGAAGGCAGTGCCGATATGAAAAACCTTCTCGGCGGTAAAGGTGCCAATCTTGCTGAAATGACAAGACTTGGTTTCCCTGTTCCACAAGGTTTTACAATTTCGACCGAAGCCTGCACCCAATACTATGTAGATGGTAAAAAAATCAACGAGGAAATCCAAGCTGAAATAGCAGAAAAATTAGAGACCATCGAAAAAATTGCTGGTAAAAAGTTAGGCGACACAGAAAATCCATATTTGGTTTCTGTTCGTTCCGGCGCAAGAGCTTCTATGCCTGGTATGATGGATACCGTATTGAATCTTGGCTTAAACGATCAAACTGTTTTAGGTCTTGTAAAAAAGAGCGGTAATGAGCGTTTTGCTTATGACAGTTATAGAAGATTTATTCAAATGTTCTCTGATGTTGTTATGGGCGTTGAAAAAGCAAAATTCGAAAGAATCATCGATGAAATGAAAGAAGAAAAAGGCATCCAATTTGATACCGACTTCTCCGCTGATGATTTAAAAGAAATGATTGTTCGCTTTAAAGAATATTTCAAAGCACAAAAAGGATTCGATTTCCCACAGGATCCTAAAACTCAATTAATCGAAGCTGTAGAAGCTGTTTTCAGAAGTTGGGATAATGCTCGTGCTGTCGTTTATCGCAGAATGAATGACATTCCATCCAGCTGGGGTACCGCTGTTAATATACAGGCTATGGTATTCGGTAATATGGGTGAAACTTCCGGTACTGGTGTTGCTTTCACAAGAAACCCATCCACTGGTGAGAAAAAACTCTTTGGTGAATATTTAATCAATGCACAGGGCGAAGATGTTGTTGCAGGTGTACGTACACCATGTCCTATTTCTCAGCTCCAACAGGATATGCCTGCTATTTATGATCAATTCGTTGATGTTGCTACGAAATTAGAAACACACTATCGTGATATGCAGGATATGGAATTCACGATTGAAGATGCTAAACTTTATATGCTTCAAACCAGAAATGGTAAGAGAACCGCTGCTGCTGCTTTAAAAGTTGCTGTTGATTTAGTCGCTGAAGGTATGCTGACTGAAGAAGAAGCTCTTTTAAAAGTTGAACCAAAACAATTAGATGCTCTCTTGCATCCAGCATTTGATCCAGCTGCGTTAAAGAAAGCAAAAGTTATCGCTAAAGCTCTTCCAGCTTCTCCTGGTGCTGCTTGTGGTAAAGTTTACTTCACAGCAGAAGATGCTGCAGTAGCTGCTAAAGAACGCAAAGAAAAAGTTGTTCTCGTTCGTTTGGAAACTTCACCAGAAGACATTATCGGTATGGCTGTTTCCGAGGGTATCTTAACCGCTCGTGGCGGTATGACTTCTCACGCTGCTGTTGTTGCTCGTGGTATGGGTACATGCTGTGTAGCTGGTTGTGGCGATATCAAAGTAAACGAAAAAGAAAAAATCTTTACCGTAAACGGTGAAACCTATAAAGAAGGCGACTTCATTTCTTTAGACGGTAGCACAGGTACTGTATATGGCGAAGCTATTAACACTCAAGAGGCTGAATTAACCGGCGACTTTGGTAAATTCATGGCTTGGGCTGATAAAGTTCGTACTTTAGAAGTTCGTACCAATGCTGATACCCCAGCTGATGCTGCAACTGCTGTTAAATTTGGTGCACAAGGTATTGGTCTTTGCCGTACAGAGCATATGTTCTTCGCTGAAGACAGAATTGCTGCTGTTCGTGAAATGATCGTTTCTAAAACTGTTGAGCAACGTCAAAAAGCATTGGATAAAATTTTACCGATGCAAAGAGGCGACTTTGAAGAATTATACAAAGTATTAAAAGGCTTCCCAGTAACCATTCGTTTCTTAGATCCGCCGCTTCATGAATTTGTTCCTACCGATCCAGAAGACATTAAGGCTTTAGCAAAAGAAATGAATCTTTCTTATGATGATTTAAAAGCAACGATCGATGGATTACATGAAACCAACCCGATGCTCGGTCACCGCGGATGTCGTTTAGCTGTTACCTATCCTGAAATTGCAGCTATGCAAACGAGAGCCGTAATCGAAGCTGCTTTAAATGTTATAGCAGCAGGCATTGACGTTCATCCTGAAATCATGATTCCATTAGTTGGCGATCCAAAAGAATTGCAGTATGTAAAGGCAATTGTAGATGAAACCGCTGCTAAAGTATTGGAAGAAAAGAATGCAAAACTTGACTATAAAGTAGGTACTATGATTGAGATTCCTCGTGCTGCTCTCTTAGCTGATGAAATCGCTAAAGATGCTGAGTTCTTCTCCTTTGGTACAAATGACTTAACACAGATGACTTACGGTTTCTCCCGTGATGATGCTGGTAAGTTCTTAGAAGACTACTATGACAAGAAGATTTTCGAATCTGATCCATTTGCAAAATTAGATCAGACCGGTGTTGGTAAACTCGTAAAAATGGCTGCCAAAGCTGGAAGAGAAACAAGACCGAATATCAAACTTGGTATCTGTGGTGAGCACGGCGGCGATCCAGCTTCCGTAGAATTCTGCCACAATGTTGGTCTTAACTACGTTTCTTGTTCTCCTTACCGTGTTCCGATCGCAAGATTGGCTGCTGCACAAGCAAAGGTTAAAGAGAATCAAAACGCTTAGTTTCATTAAACTATCAAAGGCTGTTTGACATCTGTCAAACAGCCTTTTTTATACGGTAACACCTAAAAAGAAAGAGCCAACATAAAATTGGCTCTTTCTTTTTAGGCGTTTTAACTTATGATATTCATGCAATCTTCTAGTCATCCTATGAAATTGCGCCATTATGTCTCAAACAGATTGCAGCAATAAACTTTTTTTGATATGATAAAAATAATTTGAAGGGATTTAATAAGTTTACGCGTCTTAATATGTGAAAGGCAACAAAGGAGGTGTGCTATGGAAGAAGATAATGAAATTATTTTGCTCGTTTTAAAAGGGCAAACCGCTCTCTATGAAAAATTGGTTTTAAAATATCAGAATCTCATTTTTTCCATAGCAAACAGTATTGTTAAAAACGAGCAAACAGCTAAAGATATTACACAGGACAGTTTTATCAAAGCTTACCGCTATATACAAAATCGGCATATTGATAATTTCAAAAATTTCATTTGCCGAATCGCGTCTAATCAAAGCATTGATTATATAAGACGCGAATCCACCTTGCAAGATAAAATAGATTGCCTTTCAGCCATTTCTATATCCACTGAATCCTCTGCAGAAGAAGCGTATATTAAAAAGGAAGAAAACCTCAAATTACATACCAAAATACAAGACTTGCCCGAAAAATATCGCGAGATTCTGACACGTTACTATTTTAAGGATCAGTCTTATGCACAAATTGCTGACGAATGCGGCATACGTGTTAAAACAGTAGAAACCCGTCTGTATCGGGCAAAAAAACAATTAAAAAAAACAATGGAGGAGGAATCAAAGTATGACATGTCTATCAAATGAAGAACTTGAAGAATTGTATCATGGCAATATCGAAGATGAACCGGCACGAAACATGTTCACTCATATCGCTATTTGTAACCACTGTTCCGATAACTACTATCGTATAGCAGAAAATAATATGACTGACCATGCTATTGATGTTTCCGGCTCCGTAATGAAACAAATAAAAAAAAGCCCTCTTTCAAGAGGAAAACTTTTAGCCATCTATACAGTTGCCGCTGCCTGTGCTTTTGTCATTATGACATCAGGAAGCGTTGATAAAGTGATACTTCTTTCTCATCAGGTACAAAATGAAACCGTACGTTGGTCAGAAAAGATTAATACTATAAAAATAAATCAATATTGGGAGGATATAACTCATGGAATACAAAATTAAGAAAAATGGATTTTTAACATTTATACTGTCCCTATTACCAGGCGGCGGACATATGTATTTAGGGCTTATCAAACAGGGCGTCGAACTCATGTGCATCTTCTTTGGCATATGTTTTATTGCCGATATCATAGGTTTCCATGCGATCGGCTATTTATGCCCTATTTTAGTCTTTTACAGCGTTTTTGATGCACTATCCAAACGCGAATCAGGTTATGATGATAAAGAAGCACATTGCGAAATTATTAACTGGGTTGTTGATCGCCAATTCAAGCCTCATATCGGTGCTAAATTCATCGGTATCTCACTTATCGTCATTGGGGGACTATTTCTCGTTAACAATTTCTTACCGATGACTCTAAACTACTTTGGTATCACGAACTACCACGAAATTATGAATCTACTTCGTACTGGCGTATTTGCCCTTTTATTTATAGCCGGTGGCTTATATATTGCATTTCGTCAACCTAAAAACATCGACAAGGAGGAAAAGTAATCATGATAGGCAGAAAACGTGTCGGCACACTTACATTGGGTCTGTGCCTTGTATATATCGGTGTTGTCCTTATTTTATCGCTCTTTATCAATTTAAATGTTGTCATTCTTCTACTTCGCCTTTTCCCTGCTGTTTTAATATTTTTAGGGTTGGAAGTGTTGTTCTTTTCACTTACCAATAAAAGCGAAGAGAAGCTAAAATATGATGGAGTGAGTGTATTTCTCATTTTGTTATTTACTTTTGGTGCGGTTTGTGTAGCAGCTGCTGGCTGGGGCATCCAAACTTATCACAACACCACGATGCAGCAGAACTGGTATCAGTTCTTTAATCAGGCATTTAAAATAAATCCGAGTCCTTATGTTGGCGCTGTTTCTCAAACAATTCTAAATTTCTGCGCATAAAATCTTCTTTCTTATAACTAAACGCTCGATGTGAAAGTCTTAAATTGCTTTCATCTAAATAGGCAACAGGCTCCCCAAAGTAACGAGTCAAGGGCGTTAAAGCTACATTTTGATTATGAGGGCATACGAATTGGCATATGTCACACCCCCATAGACTATCACAAAAACACATCTCCTCTTTCCTTGTAAGAGGGGATTTTTTTTGTGTAATCGCACTTACGCAATTATTAAAATTGGCCTTGTCTTTCCCCAAAACTTCACCTGGGCAAGCGCTTATACATTTGCCGCAGTGCATACAAGTTTTCTTTTGTGGCACATCTGGCAAAAAGGGATAGTTATTTAATATATGAGCAATAAAAAACCAACTGCCGTATTTTTCATTCACAAGTAAATGATTGTCTCCAAAAAAGCCAAGACCAGCTAGATAGGCCAAATGCTTTTGAGGAATTGGTGTAGTATCGCAAAACGCCTTGCCCTCATAATCCGGAATTTGCTTAGATAGAAAGCCATTTAGCTGATTTGATAATTCAGTGGCCACCTCATGATAATCTCGCACCCAACTATAACGTGATATATTGGATGGCTTTTTATCACCCACATTATAAGGAATGAGATAAACGATAATCGACTTCGCATCTTCCATAGAAAGATAGGGATTCGTTTTTTCTTCTAACGTTTGACGTGTGCAAAAAGGAGTATCGTCTGATAGCTTATCCGCGATTTCTGTGTAAATCCGCGCTGGAGCAATCCCGATTTGATCAATACCAATCGATGCGGCAAATGCTTTGAGCTTATCCTTCATGACTTGTTCTCCCCTTAAATCAGGTTTACTGTTTTCAATATAAATGTACCAATGACCATAATAAAGCCGCTTAAAAGCGTGCTATATATCACAATATTGGAGGCTACATCGGCGTCAGCACCCATGCCGGCAGACATAATATAACTGCTTACTGCAGCAGGTGCAGCGCAGTAAACGAACAATATACCTAGCTCGTAACCTTTAAGTCCCATTAAAATTCCAATCGGTACAAAAATAATGGGTGTGATGACCGTTTTTATAATGGAAGCTACCATGCTCAGGCGAAACGCATTTTTGATGCGTGATAAGTCAAACGAACCGCCAATGGTGATAAGAGCGAGCGGTACAGCGATGGCTGATAAATAGGAAAGAGTCTTATCTAAAAATGCTGGCATCGCCAGATGGCTTATGTTCCATAGGATTCCTAAAATACTGGCAATGATGAAAGGGTTTTTCACGACGCCCCACAAAACACCGATAAAATTAATCTTTTCACCTTTATGATTGCAAACTGTCAATAAAACAGCCGCCATAATACTGACTGCCGGCATCGTTACACATAAAATAAGGCTGCCTATCTGATAGGCTACCCCTCCGAATAGGTTTTGGCAAATCGGCAGTGATAGAATTGCAAAATTCACATTAAATGAACCATGCACAAAAGAGGACAACTTTCCCCCATCTTTGATGATTCGTCCGCCAACCCCCCACAATAGTGCCCAAACAATGACCGGTATCAAAACGGACATAATCAGAAGCTTTGGCGCTAAAATCTGGCCAAAATTCGCCTTAGCCATGCTTAGAAATAACACCGTAGGCAGCGCTATGGAAAACGTAACCTGACTGGCCTCCGTTACAAAAGTAGCACCAATCATTTTTTTCTGTTTTAGAAATAATCCCACACCTATGAGTAAAAACACGGGCAAAACAGCATTTAATACAAAAATAAGATTCGATAACATATCGGTTCCCCTTAATTGATTGCTTGTCTCAAAACTGGCTCAATGCCATTTGCCATTTGCATAAACCCTAAATCATTAGGATGTATGCCATCCACTGTACAGCCATCACCACCATCAAATGCAAAGAACTGTGCCCCATCGATAAAGTAAACATGTTTGTCACCATTTTTAATAGCATTGACAAAGGTATCGTGAATGATAGTACGGCAGAGAACATCTTCGATATGATCGGCTCTAAAATTCGGACGCGAGATAAAAATAATAGGTAAGTCCTTTTGAGCGCCCCTTACGATATCAAAAAACTGACGATGTGTTCTTTCTAAATGTTCTACAGTAGGCGCATTGTGGTCATAATCCATCACAAAAGCGCTCATAGAAAGCGAGGCAATATATTCTGCCATGGCCGTTTCACCCATACCATTCCCAGACATTCCTAAATTAATATAATCTGCGTTCAGCCTGCGCGATAAAATTGACTGATAGGTATTACCTGGGCGGGAAGCACACCCTCCCTGAGTAATGGATGAACCATAGTAAACCACTGGTTTTTCACAGGCATATTCCAAGCCACCCTGAAGACTAGAGCCCTTTTTAATACCAATATGTAAGCTCTCTACATTATGATAAAGTGGAAAGTTGATGGTAAAGTTCCTATAGCCATCATCAGGTAAATAAAGAATTTGCTCGTACTTTCCTTCACTAGCTGCTTCATAAGTTGGAAAAAACGTACCAACATAGTGACTAGATACGCCCTTATCTTCATATAAATCGAATCCCACCGAACCACAGAGCGTCATATGAGGCATAGCGCCATAGGGTGAAACATTCACACGAATGGCCACATAAGGCGAATTGGTAGCAAAACGTACACGACCGCCTGCCGTATTATCGTTAAGGCTTTCCACAGCGGGGCTAACCGCCTTTGCCGCTTCTTGGCTCATACGTAAAAAGCGCGATTCATTTTTGGGGTCATAGAATCCATAAAGACGAAACGGTTCTTCTTTAACATCATAAAAATTCATGTCCGCCTCATCAAGTGTTTTTTCTATCATAAAATTTTTATCGATATTCGAAATATCCATTTTAGTAAACCTCACTTTTTTATTCATTTATCGCTTATTATACCATAAAATTCAAGCCGATTCAAGGATTGCATATGCTACATGGTGTCAGACCGTCTGCTAGCGCCTCGCTAAGAGAAATAGCTGTTCCTTTTCCCTTAAGGGTCGGGCAATTTTTTCGATGATACTTTTTCCCCGTCTTGCTAATATAGACGGTCTGGCTTGATTTAACATTCACTGAATCATTAGATGAATTGGCTTCTGCCGCTTGACCTTCTGTTTTTTGCTGTGCAGCTATCAATATACCGATATTCGTAACCAAAGGTTTAATGTCAGACGATAAAGCATTGTACGCTTTTTGCGCTTCGGATACCGTGTTTTCCCCTGATGTTTTGATAGCGGCAATTTTATCAATCACCGGTTTTGCTTTTTCTTTTTTCTTTTGCAAATCCCGATCCACCACTGTCACTTTGACTTTGTTACTACTAACGCTTCCGTCATGACTCTTCGCATAAATTTCAGCTGTTCCCTCGCTAGCAGAAGTCAAAACATCATCATGAAATCTTACAATCTCCTCATTGCTACTATAAAAAGCCACTTTGGAAGAGTGGTCGCTCACCTCTGGTACGAGGCTACATGCTATCGTTTTTGTTTGATTGACATCCATTTCAATTATTTGATAAGGTAGCTTGATCGATTTTACAGACTCTTGTGGTGAAGCTATAAAAAAATAAATAGCCACTACACCAAAAGCCGCTGTTATCACAAATTTTATACTTGTTTTCCAACGATCATTTTTCCACATGAATACTAATCCTACTGGGAAAAATATCACTAATAAAGCAATGGTCACCCAATTTTTCTGATACCATGTTTGCGGCACTTCTATCATGCAAAACCACCTCATTTCATCCTCTTTGTATATTATAGCATTCTAGAAAATATTATCAAGCAATAAATGGTAGTTGAATTTGATGTACTACTATAAAAAGCCCTCTGTGCCTTAAATAACACAGAGGGTAACATTAACTAATAAAAGAAATTCCACTTTAATAGGCCCAACTAAGCCAATTGCACATGCCTGTTATTACGACAGCTAGAATAAATGGAACACTTGTTTTCATAAATTGTTTGTTGCTGACTTTATAGCCTTCTTTGCGCAATATCACGAGTGCTGTAACATTGTAAACACTTATATTTTTTCTATATACTATACTTTTATTGCAACAATTTTATGATGATCACCACAAAGAGAGGTAATAGTAGCAACATCGCTAGGATTCCTATATTTAGCGTAGGAGCTGCAGTAACGGGAGCATCAGGATTACCTTTGGTAGAAATACTATAATTAAATTTATTGGTACTCCTAAATACTATTTCGCTTCCATATAGAATACAAGCAAAAATGCTGGCAGGAACACCAGCTGCCGTCATAGCGCTAATAATATCAGCGGGAGTAAAAGTACTGATAATATCAAAACTATGCGCACCAATCATTACCGTCATAATTTCACCAACTACAGGTTTACGAATGGCCGCAGTAGAATATTCAGTAGCAGTGGCAGCAATATCATCATTAGTTGTAAATGCCTGAGCACTAATAAATGATACATTGCTTCTAGAAAGTTTAGCATGGATGTCTTGACATCCCGGTAAATCATGTAATTTAATATTCATCGTTATCTCATTATCTTTGGTATCTATGGTAAGCGTTTGACCGTTAATTATAAAATCTTGAGTTTTGCTACCCGATACGTTGACAACATTAGTAACAGTATACTCAGATGCAGTAGCAACTGCTAGAGCAGGCGTTGTTGAAGTAGCTGATGTGGTTGGTGTCGTTGATATCGGTGGCGCGATTGGGGCCGATGGTGTCATTGGCGCAGTTAGTGTCGGTGCTGTTGTTGACGTAGGTGGCGTCGATGACGTTGATGGTACAGTTGGCGTCGTTGACGTCGGCGGCGTCGATGACGTTGTTGGCGTCGGTGACGTTGTTGGCGTCGGTGACGCCGTTGGCATTGCTGACGTGGTTGGCGTCGGTGGCGTTGATGGCGCGGTTGGCGTCGGTGACGCGGTTGGCGTTATTGGCGTCGTTGGTGCGGTTGGCGTCGCTGGTGTCGTTGGCGCAGTTGGCGTCGTTGCTGTTGTTGACATCGGTGGCGCACTTGGCGTCGGTGACGTGGTTGGCGTCGGTGGCGTCGGTGACGTGGTTGGCGTCGGTGGCGTCGGGGGCGGTGGTGGCGCGGGTGGTGGCGGTGGGGGGGGTGGCGGGGGGGGGGG
>Ga0183100_1000217_pt1 | contig 65407 bp, 64 predicted proteins | sample Biomet2_FD_127789 | JGI IMG/M metagenome (GOLD analysis project Ga0183100, IMG submission 127789) | Microbial communities from bioreactor (seeded with anoxic lake sediment) at LBNL, California, USA - Biofuel metagenome 2 | ecosystem: Engineered > Bioreactor > Anaerobic > Unclassified ...
AGGAGGCCATACATTATGAAAAAAGAAATCCTTGCAACTACAAATGCTCCGGCTGCTTTAGGTCCATATTCACAAGCTGTCTGTGCAGGAAATATGGTGTTTTTATCTGGTCAGTTAGGCATTAATCCGGCTACTGGTGAATTGGGTGTCGGCGTATCTGAACAAGCGCATCAAGCCATGAAAAACATTTTAGCCGTTTTAAAAGAGAAAAATGCAACGGCTGACAACATTGTTAAAACGACTATTTTCCTAAAAGATTTAGGTAACTTCGCTGTTGTCAATGACATTTACAAGACCTATTTTAGCGATAGCTATCCGGCACGTTCTTGTGTAGAAATTGCTGCATTACCGAAAAATGCAGAAGTTGAAATAGAGGCAACGGCTTATCTCGGTTAATGATTTAAAAAACAAAAGAACTCCGCTTTACGGCGGAGTTCTTTTGTTTTATGGGTAAAACGTATAAAATTGTAAAGAATAAGCACTGTCAACAACTTTTATATATGAAGTACATGATTTTTCCTCGTTTTCCTTATATTGATTTGTTATCCAAATCATGCTACAATGAGAAACGAAAATGTTCGAATAAACACACAAAGGAGAAGCAAGCATGGTTTTCAATTCGCTTCAGTTTTTAATATTTTTTCCCATCGTCGTACTCTTTTATTGGGCAATACCCCATAAATACCGCTTTATTTGGCTTTTGGGAGCCAGCTACTATTTTTATATGTGTTGGAATGCTCAATATGCACTTTTGCTGGCTACTTCGACAATTATTACGTTTTTAAGTGGCTATTTAATTGAGCGCGAAAACAAGAAAAATCAGAATCCATCTCGCTGTATCAAGCGAAAAAAAATGTGGGTAGCCATTAGCGTGATACTAAATTTATCGATTCTGTTTTTCTTTAAATACTCCACGTTTGCGTTAGACAATATCAATCTCCTTTTAAAAGCATGGCATATTAGGTTATTGCAGCCACAATTTGACGTTGTTTTGCCAGTTGGCATATCCTTTTATACCTTTCAGGCACTTAGCTATACAGTGGACGTTTATCGCGGAGAAGTGCCTGCTGAACGAAACATCGGCAAATATGCCCTGTTCGTTTCCTTTTTCCCCGTTCTCTTGTCAGGACCGATTGAGCGTTCGAAAAATTTATTAACACAAATTCATACCGTTCACCATTTTCGATTTAATGAAGTGAAAAACGGTTTACTCCTCATGCTGTGGGGTTTCTTTGAAAAGATTGTCATTGCCGACCGTGTAGCTGTTTTGGTCAATCAAGTGTTCGATCAATATACGAAGTATTCCGGTTTTTCAATAGTGTTGGCTGTTGTGCTGTTTGCTGTGCAGATTTATTGCGATTTTTCTGGTTATTCAGATATGGCGATTGGCGCGGCGCGCGTTATGGGATTTTCGCTCATGCAAAACTTTAAAAGACCTTACTTTGCCAAATCCGTTTCGGATTTTTGGCGAAGATGGCATATTGCCTTAAGTTCATGGCTTCGGGATTATGTCTATATTCCATTAGGCGGCAATCGCCGAGGAAAAGTACGCAAATATTTTAATATTATGGTTACCTTTTTGGTAAGCGGTCTTTGGCATGGTGCCAATTGGACCTATGTCATTTGGGGACTTTTACATGGTGTATATCAAGTGCTGGGGGGCCTACTAAAACCATTTCGTGATGGGGTGACAAAAGCCTTTCACATTGATAAAAACAGTTTTTCAAACAGGCTCTTCCGCATATTGTTTACGTTCATTTTAGTGGATTTTGCTTGGATATTCTTTAAAGCTCCATCGGCAGGTGCTGCTTTCCAAATTATTGGGCGCATGTTCGGAACGTTTAATCCGTGGGTTCTTTTGGATGGGACGGTTTATACGCTGGGACTTGACCAAAAAGACTTTTTCGTCATGCTGTTTTCGATAGGTGTTCTTTTACTTGTCAGTTTACTTCGAAGAAATCATTCACTAAGTCGTGAGCTTGATAAGCAGAATATCGTCTTTCGCTGGGGACTTTATTTTGGAGCGATATTCTTTGTCCTCATCTTTGGAATCTATGGACCTTCATTTAATGCCAGTCAATTTATTTACTTTAAATTTTAGGAGGGGAGTGCAGAATGAATTCACATGAAGAAGCGATTCGTATGAGAAAACGTCGTCAGCAGAATAAAATAAATTTTGTTAAAACTATATGCTTTTTAGTGATTTTTTGTGTACTGTTTTCCGTCGTGAATACGATTATGAAGCGTAAGACACTCACTAGTAGCTGGAATATGAGCATAAAAATTGCAGGTCTCGCTAATGAGCCGAAAAACTCGATGGATGTGATGTACTTTGGATCGAGCCATATGTACTGTACCATTAATCCATTGGAGCTATTTCATGAAACAGGGATTACGTCATATGTGTATGCGATGCAGAATCAGCCGCTTTGGTCAAGCTATTACTATATGAAAGAGGCATTTAAACATCAATCACCCAAGGTGGTGGTGCTGGATGTTTATCCCGTAGCATTTTATAACGGCAAGGATTATGCCGATGAATCAGTCAATTTCCCGACAACTGATGAAATTCCTTTTTCGAAAAATAAAATTGATTTAGTGGAGGCATCTGTTCCTAAAAAAGAGAGAGCTAATCATTACATCGAGTTTTTGAAGTATCACAGCAGGTGGAAAGAACTCACCAATTATGATTTCAACTTGAATTATCGAAAGGAAACCGATTATTTAAAAGGATATGTGCTCCTTCGCGATACCAATCCACAGGCGTTCGACGAAAATGTGTATAAGCTTACTGGGACGACACAAATATCTGAAAAAAACTTGTTATACTTAAATAAAATAGTGGAGCTTTCGAAAGAGAAAAATTTCAAGCTGGTTTTCATGGTGACACCGTATCAAATGTTAGAAGATCAAAAGAAAGTTTTTAATGAGATTGAAGTCTATGCCAAAAAAAATGGGATTTCTTTTGTGGATTATAATCCGCAGATACAAAAACTCGGTCTTGATTTAAACGCTGACTATTATGATAAAGGTCATGTAAACTATAAGGGAGCGGCTAAAATTACCGATGATTTTGGGCAATTTTTGATAAATAAATTTAGACTTGCTGATAAACGAAACGATAAAACCTATCAAAATTGGAATTGGGATTATACAGCTTATCAAAAAAATATCAAAAAATAAATTGTAAAAAAGGAGGGACATATTTGATTAGATATGTTCCTTTTTTTGTTAACTAAAGATTATGAGGACTTCTAATGATTGAAAAACAAAGCGATATCTTTTGCGCCTTGTAATGCGGCTCGATCATTTATTGATGGTGTATTGTCAGTATTATGGCTATACACGGCTGGCAGAATATCTCTGGCATTCATAAGATGTAGCAATATACATGCCGTACCATAGGCATTTTCTATATGCCCATCTCCACCACCTACTAATATAACAGCTCCCTTTTTCTTTCTATTGATTGGTTCTTCTTTCCTAAAAAATTTGGCACAAAAGTAAGTTTGAAGTCTACTTGTAACTGTGAGAAGTTGCCCTGTTAGTTCTGAAAAATATAGTGGAGAAGCAATTAAAATATTATCACATTCTTGGATATATTGATAAATTTCCTGCATGCCATCATGTTGGCAACATCCCTTGTTTTCCCGACAATATCTGCAATCCAAGCATGGTTTAATGTTGCAATCATATGTGTATACGATTTTATATTCTCCAACTAAATTACTTAAACAAGCATTAACCAAGTTCATAGTATCTCCATTTTTTCTTGGTGAACCTATAAAAATCAGTGTTTTCATACATTTCCTCTTCTCACAACTCATACATTGTTTATCATTAATCTTTCCTAAATCTTTATCATGGTAAACTTGCTTTATGTAAAGTATATCACGAATTATCACAATAAAAAAGAAAAAGCAGAGGAAAAATCCCTCTGCTTTTTCGATATATTAGTATTAGTTTTAAAATTCCATTTTTCCATCTAAGAACGAAACTAACTCATCAATATTAACGCGTTCTTGCTCCATCGTATCACGGTCACGAACGGTCACACAATTATCTTCTAACGAATCAAAATCGAATGTGATACAGTAAGGCGTTCCGATTTCGTCCTGTCTTCTGTAACGTTTACCGATGCTGCCGGCTTCGTCATAGTCACACATATATTTTTTGGAAATCATATCATGTACTTTTGTTGCATTTTCCGAAAGCTTTTTGGAAAGCGGCAATACAGCAGCTTTGAAAGGAGCTAGAGCTGGATGTATATGCATCACCACACGGCTATCGCCTTCACCGATAACCTCTTCGTCATAAGCTTCTACCAAGAAGGCAAGTGCTACGCGGTCTGCACCCAAAGATGGTTCGATACAGTACGGAATATATTTTTCGTTGGTTTCTGGGTCTAAGTATTCGAAATTTTCGCCAGAATGAGTGGCATGTTGTTTTAAATCATAATCTGTTCTATCGGCAACGCCCCAGAGTTCGCCCCAGCCAAATGGGAAGAGATATTCGATATCGGTGGTTGCATTGGAATAGAACGACAATTCTTTTGCACTATGGTCGCGCAAACGGAGGTTGTTATCGTCAATGCCTAAATTTAGCAGGAAGTTATGGCAATAGTCTTTCCAAAACTTAAACCATTCTAAATCCGTACCAGGTCTGCAGAAGAATTCCAATTCCATTTGTTCGAATTCGCGGGTTCGGAATGTAAAGTTTCCAGGTGTGATTTCGTTTCGGAAAGATTTACCGATTTGACCCATGCCGAACGGTAATTTTTTTCTCGATGTGCGCAGAGCATTTTTAAAGTTAACAAAAATACCTTGTGCTGTTTCAGGACGAAGAAACAATTCGGATTTGGTGTCTTCGGTAACGCCCTGGAATGTTTTAAACATGAGGTTGAATTTACGAATGGAAGTGAAGTTTTCTTTGCCGCATTCAGGACAGGCAATATGATTTTCTGCGATGTACTTTTCCATTTCATCAGCATCCCAGCCGTCAACAGTAATGGCTTCGCCTTTTTCTCTTGTAAAATCTTCGATTAATTTATCCGCTCTATGACGGGTTTTGCATTCTTTACAATCCATAAGTGGATCTGAAAATCCACCCACGTGACCAGATGCTACCCAGACTTCAGGATTCATTAAAATGGCGGCATCGATACCGACATTATAAGGCGATTCCTGAATGAATTTTTTCCACCATGCTTTTTTAACGTTGTTTTTAAACTCCACACCTAAGGGACCGTAATCCCATGTGTTAGAAAGTCCGCCGTAAATTTCGCTACCTGCATACACAAAGCCGCGTCCTTTACATAGGGCAATGATTTTGTCCATTGTTTTATCTGCGTTATTCATATTGTCCTCCAACTATCGATAAAATTTTTTATATATTTTAAATATTTACTTCTTATAGTTTATCAAATGTTCTCGTTTTGTCAAGAACAATCATAATGTAGCGGCTTTTACTACGTTTTTCATTAAGGTGGCAATGGTCATAGGGCCAACGCCGCCGGGTACGGGTGTAATGAAGCCTGCTACATCTTTGGCACTCTCAAAGTCTACATCACCTGCTAACTTTTTGTTTTCAAGGCGATTCATGCCGACATCAATGACGACGGCTCCTGGTTTTATCATATCGCCTGTTATCATGTTAGCTCTGCCGATTGCTACGACCAAGATATCAGCTCTTTTTGTGATTTCAGAAAGATTACGGGTTTTAGAATGCGTGATGGTAACGGTACCGTTTTGGTGCAAGAGAAGCATACCCATCGGTTTACCAACAATGTTGCTTCTGCCGACGACGACGCACTCTTTACCAGTTACATCGATATTAGATTCGGCGATTAATTCCATGATACCGGCTGGGGTACAGGGAAGAAAATCATAGTTGCCAATCATAATTTTGCCCACATTAAAGGGATGAAACGCATCGACGTCTTTTTTTGGATTAATCGTATTAATCACAGCTTCTTCATCTAGGTGAGAGGGCAGGGGAAGTTGTACTAATATGCCGTGAATATCCTCTTTTTGATTTAAGGTTTCAATCAAAGAAATAAGTTCCTCCTGTGTAGTGGATGCAGCAAGGGCATATTCTTCTGATAAAATGCCAAGTTCTGCGCAAGTGCGTTTTTTATTTCTTACATAAATTTCGCTGGCAGGATCATCGCCTACAAGAATAACCGCAAGACCGGGTGTAATATGTTTTTCAATCTTTAGTTTTTCAACTTCGAGTTTTAGGTGGTCTTTTAGTCTTTGCGATACTTTTTTTCCGTCCAGAATTTGGGACATGTTCATTACCTCCATTTTGTTTTTTTTCTTTGCTAGCAAATGGTTTTTTGCCTTTAAATTTATCTGGTGATTTTTCATGTATAGAATAAGAGCCATGCTCTTTTTTAGTCGTTCTAGGATGAATGAGTGCATGAGGGGAAAAGCCTATCAAATCCTCGCGGTGAGCTTTTTTTAAAGCCCTTTCCACGATAGCGTGATTAGCTGGGTTTCTAAATTGCAGGAGTGCTCGCTGCATTTGTTTTTCTTCAGGCGTTTTGGCCACATAAACCTTTTTCAAGGTGTAAGGGTCGAGTTCTGTGTAGAACATACAGGTGGATATGGTTCCCGGTGTGGGATAAAAATCTTGTACCTGTCTGGGATTAATATGATGCTGATTTAGGTAACAGGCTAGCGTAATCGCATCATTTAATGTGCTCCCCGGATGGGAGGACATGAGGTAGGGTACCAAGTATTGATCTTTATGATAGGTGGCGCAAATGTCGGTAAATTCGTCGCAAAACGAGTCATAGACTTCCATTTTTGGTTTCCCCATATGTGCGAGTACATTGGGGGATACATGCTCTGGTGCCACTTTTAATTGACCGCTCACATGATCACGGCATAGTTTTTTAAAGAAAGTTTTGTCTTTATCCAGCATCAGATAATCAAACCTGATTCCAGAACGAATAAATACTTTCTTGATTTTATCTAAGGATTCCAATTGATGAAGCACATCGACGTATTCACGATGTGACACTTCTAAATTTTTACAAGGAGTGGGAACAAGACATTGGCGTTCTTTACATGCTCCTTTTTCTAATTGCTTCTTGCAGGCGGGTGCACGAAAATTGGCGGTAGGACCGCCCACATCGTGAATATACCCCTTAAAATCAGGGTCGAAGGTCATTTTGCGACCTTCCTCCACGATGGATTTTGGACTACGACTTTGTACAATGCGCCCTTGATGAAGCGTGAGGGCACAAAAATTACAAGCTCCAAAGCATCCACGCGAAGACGTGATACTGTATTTGACTTCCTCGATGGCAGGAATGCCACCTTTTGCCTCATATGAGGGGTGATAGGTACGCATATAAGGTAGAGCGTAGACGCGGTCTAATTCGCTACGTGATAGCGGCATAGAGGGCTTTAACTGCACTAAATATTTATCATGGTGTTTCTGCGCGATATGGTGACCGCGGATAGGGTCTTGTTCTTCATACTGGACGCGGCAAGCGACGGCATAAGCTTTTTTATCATCGCGCACGTCTTCAAAAGAAGGACATTCCAAAACGTCTAAATCTTCAATTGAATTGGTTAAAAAACAGGAGCCGGCAATGGAACGAATATCCTGAATTTTCGTGCCATTTTTTAATGCATCGGCCATTTCAACGATTTGATGTTCGCCCATACCATATAACAGCAAATTGGCACGCGAATCCAGTAAAATGGAACGACGAACTTTATTATCCCAATAATCGTAATGGGCGAATCGGCGCAAACTCGCCTCAATGCCACCAATGATAATGGGAATATCGCCGAAAGCTTCACGGATGCGGTTACAATAGACAATTACCGCTCGGTCGGGGCAATGATTTGCTTCGCCACCGGGTGAGTAAGAGTCGGTGCTTCTGAATTTTTTTGCAGCGGTATAGTGGTTAACCATACTGTCAATATTGCCACCGCATACCAGAACGCCAAGCTTCGGACGTCCTAATGATAAAAAGGCGTCCTTGTTCTGCCAAGCGGGTTGCGATAAAATAGCCACGCGGTAACCGTGGCTCTCAAGTACGCGGGAAATGATTGCGGGGCCAAACGAAGAATGGTCCACATAGGCATCGCCGATGACATATAGAAAGTCATACTCGTCCCACCCGCGCTTTTGCATGTCATCTTTATTTATGGGTAAAAAATCATGGTTCATATACGTTCCTCATTTGTTTTTCGGATTATTGGTTCATTTGTATCCATTGTTCTTTAGAAATTAAGACGTTACGCGGCTTGCTTCCATCAAAGCCACTAATGATTCTTCTCTCCTCCATCTGGTCGATAATACGACCAGCACGCGCATAACCAACTTTTAAGCGACGCTGAATAAAGGAAGTAGAAATTTGCCCTAAATCGATGGCGATTTCAATGGCCTGTGGCAATAAATCATCGGCGTTTTCTCCGTCATTACTGCTGTCACCCTTTTGGTTTTTCTTAGTGTTTATAGTGACGCTCTCCATGCTGTCCACAATATCTTCATCATAGGCGGCTTCGGAAGAGCCTTTGACAAATTCAACAATGGTTTCGATTTCTTTATCCGACACAAAAGCGCCTTGCAGACGTTTCGGTTTAGAGGCACCAGAAGGGTAGTAGAGCATATCGCCTTTTCCGAGCAGTTTTTCCGCACCTGCCATATCCAAAATGGTACGACTGTCAATCTGGCTGGAAACAGCAAAAGCGATACGCGACGGAATATTCGCCTTGATGATACCAGTAATGACATCGACGGATGGACGCTGTGTGGCAATCACCAGATGCATACCGGCGGCACGTGCCATCTGTGCCAGACGGCAGATCGCATCTTCGACATCGTTAGGCGCGACCATCATAAGGTCAGCCAATTCATCGATAATAATAACGATATTGGGCATTTTGTATTCTTCCCCAAATTTTTCAGTAATATAATTGTTATAGCCTTTCATGTCACGCACATTGTTTTCGGCAAAAAGTTTATAGCGGCGCGTCATCTCCTGAACGGCCCAATTTAACGATCCAGCCGCCTTGGCAGGGTCGGTTACGACCGGCACCAATAGATGGGGAATTCCGTTATATATACCCAGTTCCACGACTTTGGGGTCTATCATGATGAATTTCACTTCGTTAGGATTTGATTTATAAATTAAGCTCGTAATTAGCGTATTGATACATACACTTTTACCGGATCCGGTTGCGCCTGCAATGAGCACATGAGGCATTTTTGAGACATCACCAATTACAGGGTTTCCGGCAATATCCATACCAAGCGCTACCGACAGTTTAGACCCCGAGGCCTCAAATTCCTTGGATTCGATAACTTCCCTTAAAGAAACGATGGAAACCTGTTTATTTGGCACCTCAATGCCAATGGCAGCTTTGCCAGGAATCGGTGCTTCGATACGCACAGAAGTAGCCGCTAGATTAAGGGCAATATCATCAGCAAGCCCTGTAATTTTGCTGACTTTAACACCGGGACCGGGTTGAAGTTCATAGCGCGTAACACTAGGTCCACGGCTAGCTTGAAGTGGTGTTACTTTGACATTGAAGCTCTCTAATGTACTCACTAATTTCAGAACATTATGGCGAATTTCCTCTTCGTAGGAAGCGCCTTTAGTCGATTTAGGTGGTTCCAATAAAGAAACTTTTGGGTATGTATAGGGAAGCAACACAGGCTTTTGTGGAATGTTATCTTGTACCTTCGATATTTCCTGCAAAATGCTTTGATTGATCGTATGTTCTTCTTGTGATATGTTCGCAATACCAGGAGCAGGAGGGAAATGCAATTTCTCTGCCTGCGTTAGAGGCTTTGGCGTCTCTACAACGGGTGCATCCACGGCAGTTTCATCGGTTAAATCAAATGTAAAAGTTTCTTCACAAGAGGCAGTAGCATCTGTGGGCGAGTTCTGTGGGATAGATTCTGGAATGGATTCCAGCATAGATTCATCGTTTTTATGGGTTCCGCCTGTTTGGGCAAGTTCTTTTAAGAATTCATCGGACATTAAATTGGCCACCATGTTTTCTTCGGTTTCCACTTCTTGGGGAGCTTCGTCGACTGTGGTGGATTCTGGCGTTTCCCGTTTGGGAAGCTTGCCGCTATAAGGCGCTTTCTCATCCATGGTGGTATAGGGATTCGTCTCTTGCGTTTTTGAAATTTCCTTGTCTTGCGCCAGCCCATACACCGGAAAATTGTTGATACAAGCTTTTAAAGATTCATCGCGTTCTTTTAATTTTTCAAAGGTTTTTTCCGCTTTTAAAACATCTTCATCGTCTTCATAAAGTGACATCTTCGCTTTTTTTTCATCTTCATCTGTTATGGGAATATCAACTTGTTTAGACTTCTTTAAAAAATGTCTTGGTTTTTTAGCGATAGTCGCTCCAATTTGTTTTCCCTTTTCATAAGACTCTTCATAATCTACTTCCATAACCTCTTTGTTTTCCTCTATGCCTCGGAAAATTCCTGCGATAAAACGGAATAGTGAAAAATGCGTCGTTAAGGTAAGGCACAGGATTAACAAAATTAAAAGAACAATGGTACACACAAAGTTACCGGCCATTTTGAATAAAAACAGATACAGACTGCCGCCAAAGAAACCTCCGCCATAACCGTTTTGACCTGATATAAAACATTCTATTGGGTTAGACGGCAAAATGATTTGAACGGAAAACTGGGAAAGAAGTCCACAAATAGAAACCAATGCAAAAAACAAAAAGATGGACTTTGCGACCAATCCCTTTAAATTTTTTGTGGCAATACTATAAAAACCTAAGGAAATGATGATGAGAGGTACGAATACGGATCCCAAACCAAACAGACCATAAAAGAACGATTTTATGGCGCCGCCAACAATGCCAATGGCAGAAAAATAGACAAATGCGCCCAATACAACAGCCACTATCACTAGAATGATGCCAGTTCGGTAAGCTTTTTGCTCCGCTTCCTTTTGCTTTAGCTGCTGGGATTTTTTTCTGCTGCCTGTGGCTTTCTTTTTAGTTGTCGTGCGTTTTTTGCCTGCTTTTGCCTGAGGCATGTATGACCCTCTTTTCCTTTGTAAAATCTCAATTCATTTGAATCAAATAAAATTCCTATACAAAATTAAAATACTTCTATTATGATAGCATAAAAAAACGGAAATTTCTATAGGCAAAAGGAAAGTTCGCTATAAAATGGGGAAAATCTGCTATAAAAAAATCTCCCCTTTGTGGAAAGGGGAGATTGAAAAAGTCGAATTAAAAGATGTAATCATAAGGATTTTGTGTGGCGCCATTTTTTCTAACTTCAAAGTGGCAATGTGGACCCGTACTGTTTCCAGTACTTCCAGAATAAGAAATAATATCCCCCTGAGCCACAATATCGCCAACGGCGACAACTAAGGAACTGTTATGCGCATAATATGTTTCAAAGCCATTTTGATGATTAATGATAACCAAATTCCCGTAGTTGCCATCCCATCCGGCAAATATGACTTTGCCTTCGTCGGCAGCCTCAACCGGGGTACCCGTTGAAACGGCTAAATCGAGTCCTGTATGAAATCCCGATTTTCTTGGACCATATACTGAAGTGATGATTCCGTGCACAGGTGCTATGAATTTGCCTGTTCCAATGCCGGTTGGCCTTTTTTTGGACCCTATTTCAAGGACTTCATTAATCGGATTTTGGATTACTTTTTCACCATTTTCCCGTTGTTCTACCATCGTTCCATTGACACGGGTAACTATTTTTTCTACTGCTAATTTTCCATTGACACCTTGCGTTTTAACAACTGGTGCTACATCTTCATATACATTCGGATTGCTTACGGTGGTTGTCGCATACGCAACTGGTTTTTCTGTTGGGTTTTTCTCAATGCTGACGACTTCCAATGTCAGCTTTTTATCTTGAGAAAGCCTTACCGCTTTTACGCTACTGTCTTGTGATGCTGTGACATTCATTGCAGAATTGGTGCTCATGTTATCGACGGTAACGGATTTTGCATTTAAGGATTCTAGATAAGCAACACCAGAATTGGTATCTTTCTCGATAGCTTTAGGAGCGTATTTTTTAGTAATCTTGATTTTATTAGAAAATTTAAGTTCCACACAATTTTGTGGGCGGAATTTGTCTTTATAGTTTGACAGGATTGCTTCAGCAACCTCTTTCGTTTTGGTCGAAAGCAGGTCAACACCATCAATATTGACGACGTAAGACGATTTTAAGTTTTCGTTTGCGGCAATTGCTTTTTGTTTTAAAGCAGACTCACTTGAAAACTCGCCTTTAGGCAAAATGCTTTTTTCAAATGTGACATTTTTAGATGATACATATTCATCGCCATAAGAATCCGCGACAGATGAGTTAGCTAGGGAAAGCGCTAAATAATAGTCTGACTTTTCCTTGATAGTGCCCAAAATTTTCCCATCGGCAACGACTTTATAGCCAATATCAAAATAGTTGGAAAAAGCAAAAATGCCACTACCAATAATTAAAACTAAAACAGCCAATGCTGTTAATTCTCGACGTAGACTATTATGTTTTAAATACATGATTGATTTTTTCATATAATCCGAAAGCCTCTTTACTATCGATTTGGATTTACAAAAAACAAAGTATCCGAAACATTTCAAAATGATTGCTAATCTTACAAGAGTAGCACCCATGTTTGTTACAAAATCTTTTATCTTAGTTTTAATAAATTTTATGGTTGTAGCTCGCTCTTTATGACTATTATTTAACTGCAAAGTAAAGTATTCACAAATATGACTCATGCCTTTTTCTATAAACATATTATCATAAATGCCGTTGCTATGCGGAATATCATTAGTAGAATGTGTGGTAGAACTGTAATTTTCTTGTGTGCTCTCATCATGCAAATTTATAGAGCCTTTGGATTTTGCTGACATACAGTATAACCTCTTTCTTTTGTAATCGTAATAATCACCATAAACAATTGCTATTAATTATATCAATTTTATTACGAAAATATTACAAAAACCATTCTACAACAAAATCCAAATAAAAGCAAGGCTTTTTTTGTATATAAAGTGTAAACGATTATCTATCGACTTATATAATGTTTGAAAAAGAAAGATATTCTTCTTGCGGTATATTGATGAATTGGAACTTTAACATAGCGGCATATGCGAGAGAATTTTTTTTATCGTGAGAAGTTATATAGGATTGAAGAGCATCATCTAATGTATTCATCGTGGCAATCTCTTCATGTGTAATAAGCAGATAAAGAGTTTTTTCATGTTTTTCGTAATGTTTTCTAAATGATTTGTATTCTTTTTCGGTTTCTTTCCAAGATTTATGGTCAATTGAATAGCTGATTTTATCAATCTGATTGATTAATTCATTGGAAATATGATTGACATATATGGTATACAAAATTGAACCAACAACTATCACAACTAAGGTAATCATGGCTGCTACAAAACTACGCATTTTTAGATTCCCCCTGTTTTTTTTGCATGGTAAGAGTTCCGGCTGAATCTAAGCTGGCAAAAAACACATCTTCTACCTTGCTAATGTTATGTTTTTTCATTTGGGCATAAAACCAGTTGACATCATGGTTGGAACGAGATAGTTCACTATAGATGATACAGCCGTCTTTTGCTAAGATAAAAGGGACAGAGGAAGGGTTTAACATTGCTCCCACATCTTGCTTGGTAGCGGGACAATAGGCAGGCTTAGCAATGATGCTCAGTTGCCCGCTGGTTTCTAAAATAGCGTATTCAATTTCGGAAACATTATTATAGCCGTTACAGCGGAGTTCCTCGATGACGTCTTCTAAATCAAATCGCAGTTTCTTTAGTTCTTTTTGGTCAATGACGCCTTGTTTTATAATAATAGAGGGTTTGCCAATGAAGATGTTGCGAGCACGACCACTTTTTACGCAGATAAAAGATAGGGATATTTCTGCAACGATCAGCGTCAAAACAGGAATAATGCCTTGTAGGAGAGGAATGGCCACGTTGCCTAACGGAATAGCAGCAACTTCTGAAATCATAATAGCAATGACAAATTCGGAAGGTTCAAATTCCCCAATTTGGCGTTTTCCCATAAAACGCATGGCAATGACGACAACGACATAGATAATAATCGTTCTAAAAAAGATATTCAGCATAAAATCACCGCTTGTTTTCAAGAATTTTATATCTATATTTTCCCTGCCATTTGAATTGACATCTATATATGGCAATGTTAAAATAAAAATATAATTCTTATTATAATGTGCAATTTGGAGGAAAAAAAACATGCTATTAAAAAGAGAAGGAGAAACGGACGTGAGAAGTGAATTTGCTAATGCGCGAAGTGCCCAAAAAGAGCCGAATGATGCTCCGACATTGACAAGTCGCTTGAAAGCAAATCAATCTGTCATTTTTTTTAAAACAGTAACGGTTACCGTCATTGCTCTGATGGCGGTATTTGTGCTGAGCACTGTTTTTTCTTCCTCTTATTATAAAAATAATTGGCGAAAGACAATAAATCGTGGAAATTACCCGATTACCTATATGAAAAATGATGGGTTATATGTAAAACCTAAAGGCAAAAATGCCAATCAGCTTTCGGCTTTTGTGAATAATAAAAAACAGCCTTTTAAAGCTGTGGAAGATCCAAATGGCAAACATACCTATTTTTTAGAGAATTTTGATGAAAGCAAAAATGTTGGTGTTCTTTTTGTTACCAAAAACAATAAGGATAAAACCATGATTGCCTATAACGTTTCGCCTGCTATCTTGCCGGATTCAGAGGGCAAAGGGGCAGCTTTTTTGCAAAATTATGATAGGGAAACGAAAACAGGTGGTCTTTGCATATATACGACATCAGGCAGGACGGTGAAAGTGGATAGCGATGTTTTTGAGAATGAGTATGCCTATAGCAAGGATGGAAAATATCTTGTTTACCTTAAAAATAGCGGCAATGATGAAAAAGACTTGATGCTGTATGATGGCAAAGAGAAAACATGCGTGGATAGCAAAGTAGCGCAAATCGTTTCCGTTTTTAATGATAGGCGTGTGATGTATTTTAAAAATATTCATGAAGATAATTTGGGCAGTGAATTATACGGTTGGGATAAAAAAGAGGGATCAAAAAAAATTGCCGATGGGGTTTATACGGGATACTTAGTGAAAGATGACAATTCAGGTGTCATTTCCTTTTTAACCGGAAAGATTGAACAACATGTTTTTACACTCAACCTGTTTTCGCCAATGAAGGGACGGACGATTGTTGATACCAATGTAAGTGCTGTTTTTGATTCGGATCTTGTCCATCAAAATTTTGTGTATGCGAAAAATAAAACGGAGAAGAACGCGATGGGGCAGCTTTATATTAAGTTTGGCAATAGAGATTCCCAAAAAGTAGCTTCGGCTATTTACAATCAAAGTCAGGTTCTATGTTCGGATGACTTTAAAACAGTTGCTTATTTTGAAAATTATGATATTCAAAATAAAAGCGGTGTCCTTTGCAAAAAACAGTTTAATGACAGCAAAATGGTAAATCGTGAGAAAATCGATGAAAATGTGAGCGAATTTGGATTTTCCCGAGATGGAAAAGTTTGTTCCTATTTAAAAAATTTAGATGAGAAGAGAAATGGCGAACTTTATTGTTATAAAAGTGGAAAAAGTGTTTATATTGGAAAAAATGTGCAAAACTATAATAGTAAACTAACGATGTCAGGAAAGAAACTTTTCTATTTAGAAAATTACGATGTGGAACATAGCGGTGGCAATCTTTATGTGGCAAATATAGCGAATGATATCGCGACTGCTAAAATTGACGAGAAGGTGTTCAACAATTTTTACTTTAGAGGAGATGATTCAATTCTGTATTTCAAGAATTATCATGAAAATACGCAAAAAGGCGAACTGAAACTCTATACTAATAAAAAAGCGGAAAGCATCGATTCTGGTGTGAGTAGTATCTTGTTTGAGTATTCCAAAAAATATGAATAGGAGAGATTACAATGGATGATTTTTTTGATAAGGCAAAAGAGGGATTTCAAAAAACGGTGGAAACCATTAGCAAAAAATCGAGTGAATTTGTAGCCATTACTCAATGTAAATCTGCCATAACCGTTGCTACCGATAATATGGCTAAGAATTATGAAGAAATTGGTCGCTATATTTATGAAGCTTATGCGGATGGTCATGAATTTGATGAATTTATTAATAACAAGAGTGAGAGAATTAAGGAACTTCAAGAGGAAATCGACGAATTAAAAGAGAAATTATCTGAAATAAAAAACATTAAAGAGTGCCCAACTTGTGGAAATGATTGTAATTTTGAAGCGGTTTATTGCAGTAAATGTGGTTATCGATTTTATGAATCGCACGAAGAAGAGTAAAAATGAGCAGTCCAAAGGGCTGCTTTTTTACATATAGGAGGAAATTATGGTATCGATTGAGAACGACTGGGATGACATGTTAAAGGATGAATTTAAAAAGCCTTATTACTTAGTATTAAGAAAATTTTTGGCAGAGGAATATCGCACGCATACGATTTATCCGGATGCTTATGATATTTTTAATGCCTTGCGCTTCACGTCTTATCAAGATGTGAAAGTTGTTATTTTAGGGCAGGACCCCTATCATGGTGAAGGGCAGGCGCACGGGCTTTGCTTTTCAGTACAAAAAGGCGTGGATATACCGCCTTCTCTACTAAATATTTATAAAGAATTGAGGACGGAACTCGGCCTAATTATCCCGAATAATGGGTATTTGGAAAAATGGGCAAAACAAGGCATTCTTCTACTCAATACAGTCTTGACGGTGCGGGCTAATATAGCAAATTCGCATCGTAAAAAAGGGTGGGAGATTTTTACCAATCGTGTGATTGAAGAGTTAAATGAACGGGAGGAACCCGTCATATTTTTGCTATGGGGCAACAACGCCAAAGAGAAAATGGAACTTATCACCAATCCACAACACAAGATTCTAACCGCGCCCCATCCTAGCCCGCTTTCTGCCTCACGTGGCTTTTTTGGATGTGGTCATTTTGCTAAGACGAATGAGCTTTTATGCGAGATGGGCAAGGAGCCAATTGATTGGCAGATAGAAAATATTGGATAATCAGGATGCTTGTTGCTCTTTTGCTTTGATTTGTGATATAATCTAAAGAAAGACAGTGTAGAATGGTCGGAATGGAAGAATACACCTTTCATATAGGAGGGGAAGATATGGAAGACAAGAACAAACTTGTGGTAAAAATAGCAAGCCATGAGTATACCATTGTTTCTGCGGAAGAAAGCGAATATATGTATAGAATCGCCAATACCGTGGACAAGGAGATGCGGATTATTTTATCGGCAAACCCTCGAGTCAGTGTGGATATGGCGTCTGTTTTGGTAGCGTTAAACGCTAAAGATAAGGAAAACAAGCTTCTGGATGGGAATAGAGCTTTGACGGAAAAATTAAAGCTTTATGATAATTCAACAGAAGCATTGCTTGAAAAAGTAAGCAGGTTAGAAGAACAGATTAAGCTGCTACAAGAACAGCTCCAAGAAAAAGAAAAAGAGGTAGACGAATTATTAAGTAATTGAGGTGTACGATATGGAATTATTAGCTCCGGCAGGCTCTTTTGAGGCATTGGTCTCTGCGGTTCAAAATGGTGCGGATGCGGTGTACCTCGCAGGTCAAAGGTTCGGAGCGCGACATAGTGCCCAGAATTTTTCGGATGAAGAGCTTGCAGGTGCGGTGGATTATGCCCATTTGTTTGGTGTTAAGATTTATGTGACGGTTAACACACAAATAAAAGATAGAGAATATTTGGATGCTTTGAATTTTGTTTCTTATTTGTATGAGATTGGCGTCGATGCGATTCTAGTGCAGGATATTGCTTTGGGAGCGAAAGCTAAAAAACAATATCCTGATTTTCATGTACACGCCAGCACACAAATGAGCATTCACGATGCTAATGGTGCGTTGTTTTTGCAGAATTTAGGCTTTGATAGGGTCGTATTAGCGCGTGAACTTTCTTTAAAGGAAATTCGTGCTATTCGCCAAAAAGCATCGATTGAACTCGAAGTGTTCGGACATGGTGCACTTTGCATGTGCTATTCGGGGCAATGTTACATGAGTAGTTTCTTGGGTGGTCGGAGCGGAAATCGTGGCCGATGTGCTCAACCATGTCGCCTATTATATGAGATGTGGGACGGTGACAGGCGAATGAAAGAGGGCTATTTATTAAGCCCTAAAGATTTATCGCTATCAAATGATATAGAAAGTATGGAAAATGGCGACTTCGATTCATTAAAAATTGAAGGCCGCTTAAAAAGTCCACTTTATGTGGCGTCGGTTTGTCATGTGTTTCGTAAATGTTTAGATAATGGTGTGTTGCCTGACAAAACCGATATGGCGCTATTATCAGAGGCGTTTTGCCGAAGCGGATTTACCAATGGATATTTTACAGGTCAACTAGGTGCTAATATGATGAGCTATGAGACGCCGTCTAATACATCAAGCGAAAAATCGAGCGGAGAAATTGACAGTGTTCGCGATAGATTGATTCGGTCATTTGCGCCGGATGTGTCGCCTCAGAAACCAGTGCCTATCGATATCGAGGTGGAATTAAAAGCGGGACAACCTCTATCTGTTACGATGACAGACGAAAGAGGATTTTCAGTTAGCGCAGCTGGTGAAAAAATGGCGGAGACAGCCATTCGTACGGCAATCGATGAAGATAGATTAACAGCGCAGCTTTCTAAAATGGGACAAACACCTTTTTTTGCGAAACAGATTATTTGTGATGTCGAATCGGGGCTTAGTTTGCCTATTCGTGAAATCAACGAGGTGCGTCGGCAAGCTTCAGAAAAACTTGAGAGGGCGATTGCCCAAAGTTTTAAAAGAGAATCCAATCCTCTAAAGGTGTCTGATTTTCCACATATTATGGATTTAAAAAAGCGCCCCCAGTTGACCGCCGAGGTGCATACCAAAAAGCAGCTCGATGTAGCGCTAAAACATGATTTTGCAAGGATTTACGTTCCGCTTTCTGTGTATCAGACACTTGATTCTCATTCGGACAGAGTGGTTTTAAAGTGTCCCGATATTGTGACGGAAAATTTGCCGGAAAGTGAACATGTGCTCGCAGGAAACATCGGTTATTTATCGCTTTATTCCGCTTCAAAGATTTATGGCGATTTTAGACTGGGTTTGTTTAATCGTGAGACTGTTTCGTTTTATGAAAAATTACAAATGGCGTCGCTGGCGCTATCGATTGAACTGACCACGAAAGAAATGTGTGAAATTATATCGACGACGTCTATGCCGCTAGAATGCATAGCCTATGGGAAATTGCCACTTATGATGATGCGGAATTGTCCTTTTCGCGCAGTGGCGGGGAAATGCAATTGCGGACAGATGTATTTGAAAGACAGGCGAGGAGAAAAGCTTAGTAAAACATGCGAAAATAAAGTGTGCACCATATACAATGCTAAACCGCTTTATATTGCCGATAAATTTATGAATTTTGTAGCGGATGGCATGTCGTATGTAAGGCTCTTCTTTACGGATGAAGATGCCGCGCTGTGCGAAGCGGTGATTGAGCAATATGAAAACGCCATCAAAAATAATGTGGCGCATAATGTGTTCCGTGAAAATGAATTTACGAGAGGGCATTTTAATAAGGGTGTACTATGACGAAAATGGAAAGATGCACGATGATTTTGCAAGAAATGATCCGTTTTTTGAATAAAACTTAAAAAATCCTTAAATTCGGAAATAAATTCGAAGAAGTAATTGAAATAAGAAGAAAATTCAGTTATAATGTTAGATAAATGGAAAATTGGCTTTTTCTGTTTATAGGCGAAAATTTTTACGCTTAACGGATAAGTATTTGCCATTTTTGGGTAGAATAGGAGTGAGAAGTTTGAGGAAAGTGAATTCGAATGCCTGGATCATGCTTTTGGTGTTATTATGTGGCATTGTGCTCGGTGGCTTTATTGGACGTTCTTTAGAGCAGGTCAAGTATTTTTCTTGGCTTTCCTATGGAAAAACCTTTGGCATCAGTACTTCAAACCCATTTGTATTAGACCTTTCTGTTTTAAAAGTTTCTTTTGGGTGCCTATTCCATATTAATATCGCCAGTATTTTAGGTATGGTGATAGCATTTATTGCGTATAAGATAGTCAGGAGATAGCTTTTATGAGAAAAATCATTTTAGCATCGTCGTCTCCCCGTCGAAATGAACTCCTTAAAAACTTAAATATTCCCTTTGAAGTTTGTGTACCGGAAGTAGATGAAAACTTGGACAAATCTCTACCTTGTGATAGGTATGTGCAGGAATTGGCTTTGTTAAAAGGAAGTGCCGTACTCCAAGAATGTATGCGCGAGAAAAGAGATGCCGTTGTTATTGCGGCAGACACGGTTGTTTCAAAAGATGGGGTGATTTTAGGAAAACCTCGAGACGTGGATGAGGCACGTATGATGCTTTCTATGTTGTCTGGAAAGGCACATGAAGTCTTGAGTGGAGTTTGCGTTTTGGATGGGCGTTTGGCAGTTTGCCGTTATCAGAAAACGGAAGTAATTTTTAAAACGTTATCAGATGAGCAAATTGAAGACTATATTCATACGAAGGAACCATATGATAAAGCCGGTGGTTATGGTATGCAGGGAGAGGCAAAAAAGTTTGTCGATCGAATCGAGGGAGACTATTATAACGTTGTTGGTTTGCCAATGAGGCTTTTATGTCGCATGTTAAAAGAGGATTTTTCTCTGGATACGGCCAAAGCCGGCATAGATGTGAAATAAGAAAGTAAACGAAAAAGTATTAATATTTTAAATGTATTTTGATAAAATTAAAGGAGAGATATAAAAATGGCTATGTTTTCGAAAGATGTCGGAATTGATTTAGGTACAGCCAATACATTGGTACATGTAAAAGGAAAAGGGATTGTATTGCGCGAGCCATCTGTTGTAGCGATTAATAAAGCTGATAACCGCGTATTAGCCGTTGGTGTAGAAGCAAAAGAGATGATTGGCAGAACACCTGGCAACATCGTGGCAATAAGACCTATGAAAGATGGCGTTATTGCTGATTTTGAAATTACACAAACCATGTTAAAAGAGTTTATCTATAAAGCTGGTTCCGGTAGAGGTATTTTTCGTCCACGCGTTGTGGTATGTATTCCTTCTGGCGTTACCGAAGTGGAAAAACGCGCGGTCGAAGAAGCGGTTATGTCCGCTGGTGCACGTGATGCCTTTTTAATTGAAGAGCCAATGGCAGCAGCAATTGGTGCTGGTTTGCCTGTCGATGAACCAACTGGTAGCATGGTGGTCGATATTGGTGGAGGTACCAGTGAAGTGGCCGTTATTTCTTTGGGCGGTATCGTAACGAGTAAATCAGCTCGCGTTGCTGGTGATGAAATTGATCGTTGTATTGTTTCTTATATTAAAAAAGAATATAATTTAATGATTGGTGACAGAACGGCTGAAGAAGTAAAAATCAATATTGGATCGGCTTATGAGTATGAAAATGAGTCAAGCATGGAAATTCGTGGTCGTGATTTAATTAGTGGACTTCCTAAGAATTTAACGATTACCTCTAGCGAAGTAAGACAGGCGTTAAATGAGCCTATTATGGCGATTATTGATGCGATTAAATTTACTTTGGAAAAAACGCCGCCAGAATTGTCGGCTGATATTATCGATCGCGGTATTGTTTTAACAGGCGGCGGTGCTTTGATTCGAAATTTGGACAAATTAATTCAGATTGAAACCGGTATTCCCGTTTATATTGCAGAAAATCCGCTCGATTGCGTGGCATTAGGTGCCGGTAAAGTATTAGATCAAGTTGATACATTGAAAAAAGTTTTGATTAAATAATTTCCTAAGGCGGTGTAACTTTGTCTTTTTTTTCAAATAGGAAGAATATGTTAATTATCGTATTAATTCTCGTCATCAGCATTGTATCGATTACGATATATGCAGTGCCTAAAAATGGGACGGGGTTTGTGACGAATGCAGTAAATAGCATGATTATGCCCATAGAGAAAGGAATATCCACGTGCACAAATGGTGTACGCGGATTTTTCTCATTTGTTTCAAATGCTAAATACTATAAAGAAGCCAATGAAAAATTGACCGCGCAGGTCAATAAATATAAAATGGCAGATCGATCGGAAGCAGAATATCAGGCGGAAAATGACCGTTTAAAAAAGCTTCTGGATTTAAAGGAAAAAAATTCGCAATATGATACCGTTGGTGCCAGCGTGATTTCGCGTGAGTCAACCAATTGGTATAATGTGTTTACCATTGATAAGGGTAGCAAGGATGGCATCAAAGTGAATGATGTGGTCATGGCATCCGAAGGTTTAGTTGGTCATGTAAAGCAGGTTGGTCTTAATTGGGCCAAAGTAGTTTCTATTATCGATGACACGTCATCGGTTGGTGGATATATCGAAAGGATTAATGAAGTTGCCATCTGCGAGGGTGATGTGAGTTTTGCAAAAGACGGAAAGTGTAAACTCACCCATATTTCCGTTGGATCGCAACTATCCGTCGGTGATATGATTAAAACATCTGGTCTTAGCGATATTTATCCGCGCGATATTATGATTGGTACGGTAGAAAAAATATATACAGATGCTAGTACATCCTCTAAATATGCTATGATAACCCCCGTTGTGGATTTTTCCAAAATACAGGAAGTCTTAGTGATTCGTACACAGCAAGAAGATGGTGGTAAGTGATGCGAAATATAAGAGTGTATATATGTATCGTGCTATTGTTTATCATCCAAATTTCTTTTGCCAATTTACTGGATATCAACGGTTGTATACCAAATTTTCTATTGGTATTCTGTATATGCTTTGCTGTGGTAAACGGGCTTACTCTAAATGGAATGATTCAAAGCGCTGTTTGTGGTTTGTTAAGTGATATAGCAGGAGCCCTTCCCTGGGGAACTTCTGTTATCTTGTTTATGGTATTCTATAGCATTTGTACCCTTGTTGGGGGGAAGTTTTACAGGGCTAAGTTGCCTATCAGCATGATTTTTGGCGCTGTTATAACCTTTTTATATGAATCGGTCAGCTACTTAGTCATGTTTATGGAGGGAACGCATGTGTCTTTCGGTCTGTCAATCATGAGAGTGATTTTGCCGGTCTGCTTGTATCATGTGATTTTGGCATTTGTTATGTATTTTGTGGTACAGCGGTTTATTGGCGAAAGACCTTTGTCAGAGACTGAAATGGAGTAGAGAGAAGGGTTTAAGATGAACATGTTAAAGAAAAGGGGAATCATTTTAATCGTCATCATCTGTTTGATAGCGATTGCTTTTACGTGTCGTCTTTTTAATTTGCAAATTGTTCATGGCAGTGAGTTTGTGGAAATGGCTCAGAAAAAATACATATCAGAAATTGATGAAGAGGCACCCAGAGGCGGCATCTATGATCGTTATGGCAGACCTCTTGTTGTCAATAAAGTTGTGTATTCTCTGCAGGTTCAAAAATTGGATTTCGATAAAAGTACGGAAAATGATATTTTACTTCGCCTTTTAGATTTGCTAAAGGCGCAGGGATATGAGCGTGAAACAGTACTGCCTATTAGTAGTGAGGCACCCTATGTTTTTACATTTGAGGGTACGGACAAAGAAAAACAGCAGGCTGAAGCTAAATGGAAGAAAAAATCTAACTTTAAATCGAATATGACGGCTCAAGATGTCATTCAGTATTATGCAGATAAATATCAGTTTTCTAAAAAGTATACCGAAGAACAGAAAAGGCAGCTTGCCGATGTGCGATATGAAATGATTATCAAGCAGTTTTCTACGACTGTTCCATATGAAATTGCAAAAGATGTCAATATGAATGTGGTGACAAAAGTCAAAGAAGATGCGGCAGATTTTGCGAATGTTTTAGTGGTGAATGAGTATGAAAGAGAGTATGAACAGCCGGCGCTCTTGGCTCATTTATTGGGACGTATCGGCCCAATTTATGAAGAAGAGTATGCGAGTTTGAAGCAGAAAGATTATAGGCTTAATGATTATATCGGTAAACAAGGGCTTGAAAAAGTCTTAGAAGATGATTTACGTGGTCAAAATGGTAAAAAGCGCGTCATTAAAAACAAATATGGAGAAGTGACCGGATCGGAAGTGACTAAAGAACCGGTTCCTGGTAACAATGCGATTCTGACTATCGATATAGAGATGCAACAAGTGTTAGAAGAATCACTAAAAGATACCATTAACTCCATTCGCGAGAATGCGTATGCATCTGGTAAGGATGATGGTCGAGATGCGGCTGTTGGTTCATCCGTGGTAATTGACGTCAACACTGGCGAAATTCTGGCGATGGCTTCCTATCCATCTTATAATTTGGAAACGTTTAATAAAGACTATTCGTCGCTTCTTAAAGATAAAAACAAACCGCTAATCAATCGTGCTTTGTCGGGTACGTACGAGCCTGGTTCTACATTTAAAATGGTAACGGCTTCAGCGGCTCTCCAAAAAGGTAGTATTACACCAAACACAAAAATCACAGATTTAGGAATATATCGCTATTACAAAGGCTATCAGCCAGCTTGCTGGATTTGGACAGAACAGCATAGGACGCATGGTACCATCAATGTCAGTCAAGCCTTAATGCAGTCATGTAACTATTTCTTTTATGAAACGGGTCGGTTAACAGGTATCAATGATATTGTGAAATATGGAAAATTGTATGGATTAGGTTCCAAAACAGGAATCGAACTATCTAGCGAGGAAGCAAAAGGAAATCTGGCTGGTCCTAAAGAAGGAACGACTTGGAATCCTGGTGACACGTTGCAGGCGGCGATTGGTCAGTCTACCAACTTGTTTACGCCCTTGCAGCTTACTAATTATATTGCAACAGTAGCAAATGGTGGTACACGTTACACACCACATCTGGTGAAAGGTGTCAGATCCGCCACTACTGGCCAGTCTATTAGAACGACAGAACCAACTATTAAAGCGAAGCTTAATTTGAACCCTTCTACATTGCAAGCTATTCAGAAGGGGATGCTCATGGTAACACAGCAGGGAGGAACTGCTCATTCGGTTTTTGCTGATTTTCCTCTCGCTGTAGCTGCTAAAACAGGAACGGCTCAGGTTTCAACCGGATCGGATAATGGTATATTTGCGGCATATGCACCATATGATAATCCACAGATAGCCGTTGTCACTATAATTGAACATGGAACACACGGTAATTTGGTTGCAAAGGTTGCAAGAAAAGTAATGGATTATTATTTTTCTGAAAATCGCAACCAGACAGATGATATACCTGTCAATCAGTTGTTACCATAAGGAGGAAACAAATCTATGAAAAGCTGCTTCAGTTTAAAAGGCGTTAAAAACGGTGTAGAAGTAATTTTAGACGATACAGCATCTATGACACAAATTTTAGAAGAAACTAAAGAGAAACTATCGGAAAGCCAAAACTTTTTTGGTAGCTTAGCGCTTCACTTGTTCGTGAAAGGAAAAAAATTAGACGAAAATGAACAGGAAGAATTGGCTAAAGTCATTCATACGATTTTGCCATCTCGTACCAATGTTACATTTGGTGATGAAGATAAGGCTCCTATTCCCGTTAGAAAAATTGATTATGAGGCAAAGGCATCTGCCATGTTTTTTAAAGGTACCGTGCGAAGTGGGCAAGTCCTAGAATCTCCTGGCGATCTTATCATTGCGGGCGATGTTAATCCTGGTGCGAATGTCATAGCCGGCGAGAACATTGTTGTCATGGGGAATTTACGCGGCATCGTACACGCTGGTATTTACGGTAATCGAAATGCGGTGGTGATTGCACTAAAAATTTCCCCTTCTCAGCTTCGCATTGCCGATATGATAACAAGGGCACCAGATAAAGAAGAAAAACGAAAAAATGTTAAACCAGAGATTGCTTACATAAAAGAAGATACGATTTATATAGATGACTATTCGCCTAGAAATATGTAGGTTGGATGTGTTATGTGAAAATATAATAAAAAATATAGACGAATTTTATATATTATGGTATGATAATGTTGTTAGAGTTGTATTAAAAACGTGTAATTTACATAAACAGGAGGAAGAAAAATGGGTGAGGTAATCGTAATCACGTCCGGAAAAGGCGGTGTTGGTAAGACAACAACAACGGCCAATATAGGGACTGGATTGGCACTTTTGGGAAAAAAAGTGGCATTGGTAGATACAGATATTGGGCTTCGCAATTTGGACGTCGTAATGGGATTAGAAAATAGGATTGTCTATGATATTGTCGATGTAGTAGAAGAAAGATGTCGTATAAAGCAGGCCTTAATTAAGGACAAGCGTTATCCAAGCCTTTGCCTCCTGCCAGCTGCTCAGACGCGTGATAAAAATTCGGTAAACACGGATCAAATGAAAGAATTGTGTAATGAGCTTAAGAGTGAATTTGATTATGTTATCATTGATTGCCCTGCTGGTATTGAGCAAGGATTTAAGAATGCCATTGCTGGCGCGGATCGTGCCGTGGTTGTTACAACACCAGAGGTTTCCGCTGTGCGTGATGCGGACAGAATTATCGGCCTTTTAGAGGCAAACGAGATAAAGGATACAAAATTATTGGTGAATCGTTTGCGTGTTGACATGGTAAAAAAAGGTGATATGATGAATATCGATGATATTCTAGATATTTTGGCCATTGAACTGATTGGCGTTGTGCCGGATGATGAAGATATTATTATCACAACAAATAGAGGGGAACCGGCGGTCTCTATGGAAAAATCTCGTGCAGGACAAGCTTACCGTAATATTGTTAGTCGTATTAATGGCGAAGATGTTCCCATTATGAATTTAGAATCTGAATCAGGTATTTTTAATGCATTCAAACGATTATTTAGTAAAAAGTAGAGGAAGGAGAAATAACGATGGATTTATTCAGTTTGTTTAAGAAAAATAAAGTTTCTTCTAAAGATACGGCAAAAGAAAGATTGCAACTGGTTTTAATACATGACCGCGCTAATGTTTCTCCTGAATTTCTACAAATGCTCAAAAGTGAAATATTAGAAGTGTTAGCTAGACACATTGAAATAAATCAAGACCAGTTCGATATACAGTTAACTCAGACTACCAGTGAAGATGGAAAACGACAAGTCCCAGCCTTGGTTGCTAATATTCCGATTAAGAAAACAAAATAGTGAAAGGAAATTACTTATGAATATTGCTTTAATTGCCCATGACAAGAAAAAAGAGCTCATGATACAGTTTTGTATCGCCTATAAAGGCATTTTGGCCAAACATACTCTTTGCGCAACTGGGACAACAGGCGGTCTCATCGGAGAGGCTACTGGCCTTGAAGTTCATCGCTTTTTGTCTGGCCCGCAGGGTGGCGACCAACAAATTGGTGCTCGCATTGCCTATAATGAAATAGATTTGGTACTGTTTTTCCGTGACCCGTTGACTTCTCAGCCTCACGAACCGGACGTCAATGCTTTGCTTAGATTGTGCGATGTACATAATGTACCTCTTGCTACAAACATGGCAACAGCCGAAGTGTTGATTCATGGCTTGGAACGTGGAGATTTTGCATGGCGTGATATTATCAATCCTAAAAATGCAAAACATTAGTGCAAAATTTAAAAAAGGATAAGGGTTACATGAAAGAAGTCAATATTTATACAGACGGAGCTTGCAGCGGGAATCCTGGCGTAGGTGGATTTGGTACGATTTTAGACTACAAAGGCGTCGAAAAAGAGATTTCTTGCGGATATACGTTGACTACAAATAATCGAATGGAGCTTATGGCTGCCATATGTGGACTCGAATCTTTAAATGAGCCTTGCAAGGTGACGCTTTTTAGTGACTCGCAGTATGTAGTAAATGCGATTAATCAAAAGTGGTTGTTTGGTTGGGTTCGTGCTAATTTTATCGACACCAAAACAAAAAAAGAACGAGTGAATGCCGATTTGTGGCGTAAATTGTACCGTCAGATTGGGCGGCATGATGTAACTTTTGTTTGGGTTAAGGGTCATGATGGTCATCCGCAAAATGAGCGATGTGACCGATTGGCAGTTGCCGCTATCGGGCAAAAACCTTTAAAAACAGATGAACTATACAAAAATTAAAAATTGCAAAAAACACCGATAAGATTTTTCTATCGGTGTTTTTCTATTTTTAATGCTAAAAACATTCATAACTTGTACCTCTATTTTCATATCTTGTTGTAAGAGGTGAAATGTATGGAAATGGAACGTGCCAAATCAATGCCAAGAGCATCTATACAACTACCGCAAAAAAGAGTAGAAAAACTTTCGAAAAATAAATTGAGCTTTAAAGAAAGATTCATACGAAAACTTTTGATTCAAGTAGCATTTTGTATCATCATAGCGTTTGGTGTATTTACTGCTTACCAAAGTAAAACAGATTTTGCTGTGAAAGTGCAAAATATTTCCAAAACCACGGTAACCTATCAGATTAATTTACAAGAAATTAAAGACTCTGGTCAAAGATTAGCGGGGTATTTGCATGAAAAACTTTATCCGAAAAAGTAAAGTTAGAAAAGTTTATATAAGCCCGCTTACTGTTGTTTTTATAATAGTGGCAGCTGCTTTTAGTTCCCTAAGGCCAACACTCATCGCTTATATGGTGGCCTTCTTACATGAGGGAGCACATTTTGCAGCTGCCTCTTTTTTAGGGATTGGCTTTTCTTCTATTAGTATTATGCCATTTGGGCTTAATATCAGTTTAAAGCAGGCATATATTGAAGATCCGCAAAAGGAATTTTGGATTTGCTTTGCCGGCCCTTTTGCCAATATTGCTCTGTTTACGGCAGGGCTCATGATTGCGATGAATCAGCACATCGAAAGCCCCTATATGCACTTTTTTTTGAGTGCGAATATGATGATGTTTTTTCTGAATATGCTGCCTATTTTGCCATTAGACGGCGGCAGAATGCTAAAGAGCCTTTTAACCGATAATTATGGCGCCATTAAAGCGTTTAATTTTACATATAGGATAGGAAAAATTGCTCTTTTGGTTTTTTTTGTGGTCATGTGTTACATACTATATACGGAGAAATTTAACTTTTCTTTCATCATTTTGTTTGCCTTTTTATTTTATAGCATTTTTTCAGAGAAAACCAAAAACAACTTGTTCTTAATGCGAGAGATTAGTAGCTCCGTCGGAAAAATGGATGAAAAGCGTATTCTGAAAATCAATAATATTGCCGTAGCACCGGATTATGACGCCATTCGGTTGATTGAAAAATTTTCGTATAATACATTTACTGTCCTTAGTATTATCGACAATAAAAAGGCGAAAACCGCGTCGCTCACGGAAATTCAAATAATCGAGGGAATGATTAATTTAGGAACGAAAGCAAAAGTTCGTGATATATTTGCTTTTTACTATTGATAAATATTTTCTTTTTAGGTATCATAATAGATGATAAATATGCCAAACAAAAGAAATTTAGGAGAATTCTATGATTAATATTAGCGACAAAATTTTAGCAGCTGTGCAAAAACCCACCCGCTATACAGGTGGAGAGATGGGCAGCATTAAAAAAGACGCGAATACGGTTTCTACGCGATTCGCTTTCTGTTTCCCCGATGTATATGAAATTGGCATGTCACATTTGGGCATGAAAATTTTGTATCACCTTTTAAATAGTTTAGAAGATGTTTGCTGTGAGCGCGTTTTTACGCCATGGCCCGATATGCAGGAAAAAATGCTCGAACATCATATCCCGCTTTTTTCTTTGGAAACCAAAGAGGAAGTGTCGAAATTTGATTTTGTGGGATTTACCTTGCAGTATGAAATGTCGTATAGCAACATTTTAAATATGCTCGATTTAGCACATATCCCTCTTTTGGCAAAAGAAAGAGGAGAAGATACTCCCTTTATCTGCGTGGGGGGACCTTGCGCCTATAATTCTGAGATGCTAGCGGATTTTATCGATTTTGCGATGCTTGGTGAGGGAGAAGAAATCATTTGCGAGGTGATGGCAGCTCACAAAGTATGGAAAAATAGTGGGAAGTCTAAGCTAGAGTTTTTAAAAACGATTGCCCAAATAGAGGGCATCTACGTTCCAGCATTTTATGATGTCGAATATTATGAAGATGGACGCGTGAAATCTATTGTGCCAAATGTGCCAGAAGCAAAAGAGAAAATAAAAAAACGTATCATAAAAGATTTGGACAAGGTATTTTATCCAGATGAATTAGTTGTGCCATTTGGCACAATTGTGCATGATCGAATTATGCTTGAAATATTCCGCGGTTGTATTCGTGGTTGTCGTTTTTGCCAGGCAGGCTATATTTATCGCCCTGTCAGGCAGAAAAATGTGGACACACTCCTTTGTTCAGCTAAAAATTTGATTGATAGTACCGGTTATGAGGAAATGTCGTTATCGTCATTAAGTACGAGCGACTATACCCACTTGGAGGAATTTACAGAAAAGTTAACCCAAATGACGGAACAGGAAAAGGTGAGTTTATCACTTCCGTCGCTTCGTATTGATAATTTTTCGATTGGCTTAATGCAGCAAGTGCAAAAGGTGAGAAAAAGTGGTCTTACTTTCGCGCCCGAAGCAGGAAGTCAGCGACTTCGCGACGTCATTAATAAAGGAATTTGTGAAGAAGATGTGTTAAGATCCGCCGATTTGGCCTTTAGAGGTGGATGGAATAATATCAAGCTTTATTTTATGATTGGGCTTCCCACTGAAACCGATGAAGATGTGATGGCAATTGCGACTTTGGCAAGAAAAGTGTGGAAGACATACCATGAAATTCCGAAAGATCAGAGAGCTAAGAATTTAAGAATCACAGTCAGTGTATCCTCTTTTGTGCCGAAACCTTTCACGCCGTTTCAATGGGAAAAGCAAGACCCGACAGAAGAATTTGTTAGAAAACAAAATCTTCTCAAAAAAGAATTAACGGACAAGCAGATTTCCTTTAAATGGCACGATAGCAAAACTAGTTCATTAGAAGGCGTTTTTGCACGGAGCGATAGGCGTTTGGGCAAGGTATTACTTGCGGCCTATCAATCTGGATGCAAGTTCGATAGTTGGGATGAATATTTTCGCCCGGATTTATGGGAAAAGGCATTTGCGGATTGCGGAATTGATCCGGATTTTTATAACCGCAGACAGCGTGATGATGATGAGATTTTCCCGTGGGAACATATTGATATTGGCGTTTCTAAGAAATTTTTCCTTTCGGAGAAACATAAAGCTTATACAGGAGAAGTGACACCGAATTGTCGTGAAAAATGCGCCGGTTGCGGGGCAACTTGTTTTGACGGAGGTGTTTGCTATGAGTAAATATCGGTTTTGTTATGCCAAAAAAGATGAAGTGAAATATGTGTCACATTTGGATTTTATCCGAACGGTAGAGCGTGCCATGAAACGCGCTCATTTTAGGGTTGCCCATTCGCAAGGATTTAACCCTCACCCGCAAATGGCGGTGGCGGTTCCTCTCTCCGTTGGGCTTACGTCGCAGTGCGAGTACATGGACATTGCGTTTGACGAGCCTATGGATTTAAAGGAGCTAAAAGAACGTTTTAATGCGGCACTCCCAGACGGATTTCATATTTTGCAGATTAAAGATTTGGAAAAAGAGGAACTCGCTAAGTTTAAATATATAGATTTAGGGGAATACGAGATCTATGTAGAATATGATGGAAACACCTTGCCGGACGTGGAAAAATTTATGGCACAAGAAGAAATTGTCATCGCAAAAAAAAGCAAGAAAAATGTAGCGGATGTGGATATAAAGCCACTCATTCATGAATTTACTATGAAAGAGCAAACCGATACTATCCTTACTTTTTTTGCAAAGACAGCGACAGGGCAAGTCAATCTAAAGCCGCAGCTTATTATAGAGGCCTTATGTAAATATCAGCCGGAATTCCATGGGGAATTTTTGTCCGCGCGAAGACTTAAACTGATATCGACTGAGGAAGTATGCTTTTAATAAAACAATTAAATAAAATGGAGGGGTTTATTGTGGAAAAACAAACCAGACACGAAATTTATACCGATTATTTTGGAAAATATGTGTTTTCAGATGTTGTCATGCGCCAAAGGATTCCAGAGGCTGTATACCGCGATTTTCGAAAAACAGTTGACGAAGGACTTCCTCTTACGGTTAAAACAGCAGACGTTATTGCCGATGCGATGATGCAATGGGCAATTGAAAATGGTGCCACGCACTATACCCATTGGTTTCAACCGTTAACTGGTGTGACGGCGGAAAAACATGATTCATTCATTGCGCCCGCTGGAAATGGTATGGCGATTAACGAGTTTTCGGGAAAGTCACTCATCAAGGGAGAGCCGGATGCTTCTTCTTTCCCATCTGGTGGACTTCGTTCTACTTTTGAAGCCAGAGGTTACACAGCATGGGATTGTACATCACCAGCTTTTTTAAAGCATGATTCTTCGGGAGTGATATTGTGCATTCCTACAGCATTTTGCTCCTATACTGGATTCGCATTAGATAAGAAAACGCCACTTTTAAAAGCCACGGAATCTGTTTCTAAACAAGCACTTCGTGTTTTAAAATTATTTGGCAATACCACTACCAAAAAGGTTATTACCACTGTGGGAGCGGAACAGGAATATTTTTTAGTTGATCGAAATTTATATAATAAGAGATTGGATCTTGCTATAACAGGTCGCACACTTTTCGGTGCCAAGCCCCCGAAAGCGCAGGAAATGGATGACCACTATTTTGGAACGTTAAAAGAGCGCGTGGCTTGCTTTATGCATGAATTGGATGAAGAATTGTGGCGCGTGGGCGTGTATGCCAAAACTGAGCATAATGAAGTGGCCCCTTCGCAACATGAACTCGCTCCTGTATTTACGGATGTCAATCTTGCAACCGATCACAATCAAATCATCATGGAAATGATGAAACGTGTGGCGGAACATCATAATTTTGCTTGTTTGCTACATGAAAAACCATTTGCAGGCGTGAATGGTTCGGGAAAACACAACAATTGGGCCATTGCGACCGATGATGGGATTAACCTTTTAGATCCAGGCAGCACGCCTCAAGAAAATGCGCAATTTTTACTATTTTTAAGTGCCGTGATAAAATCGGTGGACGAACATGCTTCCCTTTTGCGCGCATCAGCCGCTAATGCTGGCAATGATCATCGTTTGGGTGGATTTGAAGCGCCGCCCGCGATTATATCGATGTTCTTAGGTGATCAGCTAACCGATATTTTAGACAAAATTGGATGTGGGGAGCATAGCAAACCTACCAAGAAATCCAATCTTGAATTTTCTGTCACGACTTTGCCGAATTTGCCCAAAGATGCGACCGATCGAAACAGAACGTCTCCTTTTGCTTTCACGGGCAATAAGTTTGAATTTCGTATGGTTGGGTCATCTGCATCTATCGCTGGACCGAATACCATCCTAAATACCATTATAGCCGACACATTGGAACAAATGGCAGATCGTTTGGAAAAGGCAAAAGATTTTGATGAGGAACTCAATACCATTATCGTGGAAGTAATCAATCAGCATAAGAAAATTATTTTTAATGGCAATGGTTATGCTGAGGATTGGATAGAAAAAGCGGAGAAAATTGGGCTACCCAATATTACCAATAGCATCGATGCTTACCGTGAATACATTAGTGATAAATCTATCGAAGTTTTTGAAAGGCAGCACGTCTATTCAAAAGAGGAATTGTATGCGCGTTATGAAATTAAAGTGACCAAGTATTCAAAAACAGTAAATATCGAGGCAAGATGTGCTGTGCAAATGGCAAAACGTGAAATTTTGCCGGCTTGTATCGCATATTCCACTTGTTTAGCTGAAAACGCGACTGCACTTTCCCAGCATGTACCGGAATCTATTTTAGAACCGCGTGAAGAGTTTTTAGCTCAATATGTTATTTTATTAAATGAAGCGGATGCTTTGACAGAAGAATTGGAGAATAAGTTAGATGATGTTTCGCAAAACGCGGAATCTGAATTTTATGAAACAGCCATCTATTATCGAGATGTTATATTGCCGATAATGGAAGAATTGCGTCATAGCATCGACACTTTAGAGACGATGACAGGCAAAGAGAAATGGCCAGTTCCCACATATTCTGATTTAATTTTGTAATAGTCAGTAAAAAATAGCGTTTTATGTTGCTTAAATTCGCCTTGGGAGTTTACAAGGTAAAAAAAACGGTATATAATGGTTTTAATAAATATATGGAGGTCTTTTTTATGAAACTAGATATAGTAAAAACTACAACACCTAGACAAAAACCAGATGAATCTAATTTGGGATTTGGTAAATATTTTACAGATCATATGTTTGTCATGGATTATGATGTAGAACAAGGTTGGCATGATGCAAAGATTATTCCGTTTGGCCCAATTGAAATGAGCCCGGCTTGCAACTGTCTGCACTATAGTCAAGAAGTTTTCGAAGGTTTAAAAGCTTATCGTACAGATTCTGGCGAAATTAGACTTTTCCGTCCATCGGAAAACTTTAAACGTATGAACTTATCCAGTGAACGTTTATCTATGCCAGAGTTTGACGAGGATTTTGCATTAGAAGCTCTTAAAAAGTTGGTCGAAATCGATAGCGATTGGGTGCCATCTAACGAGGGAACTTCTCTTTATATTAGACCTTTCGTTATTGGAACGGAGCCATCCTTGGGTGCGCATACTTCCACTCATTATAAATTCATCATCATCATGTCACCTTCTGGTGCTTATTATGCTGGTGGTCTTAAACCAGTTAGAATTTATGTAGAAACCAAATATGTTCGCGCCGTACCAGGTGGTACTGGATTTGCAAAAACAGGTGGTAACTATGCGGCTTCTATGAAAGCGCAAGATGTTGCTGAAGAAGAAGGCTATTCACAAGTTTTATGGCTTGATGGTGTTCAGAGAAAATACATTACAGAAGTTGGCGCTATGAATGTATTCTTTAAAATTGGTGATGAAGTAATCACACCAAAATTAGAGGGTAGTATTTTAGGTGGTGTTACCAGAAAATCTGTTGTTGATATTTTAAAAGCATGGGGCATGAAAGTTTCAGAAAGATCATTGTCGATTGAAGAGCTAGTTGAGGCTTATAAGAGCGGCAATTTAAAAGAAGCATGGGGAACTGGTACAGCTGCTGTTATTTCTCCAATTGGCGAACTCAAATATGAAGACTTAGTTATGCATATCAATAAAAATGAGATTGGTGAAGTTTCTCAAAAATTGTATGATACATTGACCGGTATTCAATGGGGCAAAATCGAAGATAAATTCAAATGGATTGTTAAAGTAAAATAATTGAGCGTGATATCAAAAAACAGACAGTAATCTACTGTCTGTTTTTTGTCGTTTTTTTTAAAATTAAGAAAAAAATTGCATATACTTGAACATATGTACGATTTAGTGTATAATAAGAGGCAGAGAAAAAAATTAGTCAAATGGAGATTCCCTATAACAAACATCATAAATTAAGGTGCGATTGGGGAGAATGATAGGGGAACAAATGCCTATAACCAGAGGTTTTGGTGAAATAATGATCGCAAATATATGGAGGAAATTATGGATCAGATTATCATAAAAGGTGCCAGAGAAAACAATTTAAAAAATATCGACTTAACCATTCCACGCGACAAATTTATTGTATTTACCGGACTTAGTGGAAGCGGTAAAAGCTCATTGGCATTTGATACGATTTATGCAGAGGGGCAAAGGCGCTATGTGGAGTCCCTATCGTCATATGCTAGACAGTTTTTAGGACAGATGGAAAAACCCGATATCGATTCGATTTCTGGTCTTTCGCCAGCCATTAGTATTGACCAAAAAACGACGGCCAAAAACCCTCGTTCGACGGTGGGAACCGTCACGGAAGTTTATGATTATTTAAGACTTCTCTATGCCAGAGTTGGTATAGCGCATTGCTATAAATGCGGCAAACCTATCCAAAAGCAAACCATTGATCAAATTGTTGATAAAATTTGCAATATGCAAGATGGCACCAAAATACAGGTGTTAGCACCAGTTGTCCGTGGACGCAAGGGTGAATATCAAAAAGTGCTGGAAGGCGCTAAAAGAAGTGGTTATGTACGTATCAGAGTGGATGGAGACATGTATGAGCTGTCTGAAGAAATCAAATTAGACAAAAACAAAAAACATAACATTGAATTGGTCATTGATCGCCTCATTATCAAAGAGGGAATCCAAAAAAGATTGACGGATTCATTAGAAACGGTTATGCATCTCACTGGCGGAATTGCTCTTATCAATATACTCGATAAAGAAGACATTTTGTTTTCTCAAAATTATGCTTGTGAAGATTGCGGAATAAGCATGGAAGAATTAACGCCGCGTGCGTTTTCATTCAATAATCATTATGGGGCGTGTCCCACTTGTACAGGTTTGGGTACTCTTTTAAAAATCGATCCTGCCCTTATTATACGTGACCGCAAAAAAAGCTTGGCGGAAGGGGCGATTTATGCAAGTGGTTGGGGTGTGGCTCCTGACAGCATTGCTTTTATGTATTATAAAGGTCTTGCTAAAGCCTATAAATTTTCTGTTGATACGCCTTTCGAAAAACTTTCGGAAAAAGCACAGAATCTCATTTTTTATGGGACACAGGGAAAGAAAATTGAGTTTGAGTATCCTAAAAAAGGTACGGTACAGAAATTTAAAGATTCCTTTGAGGGAATCATCAATAACTTAGAAAGACGGTATAAAGAAACCAGTTCCGATTGGACAAGACGTGAATTAGAAGGATATATGAGCAGTAATCCATGCCCAACATGCGAGGGAAAACGCTTAAAGCCAGAGATTTTGGCGGTAACTGTGGGAGGAGAAAATATCAATTCAGTTTGTCATAAATCTATTGTAGAAGCTAAAAAGTTTTTTGAAAACATCGTATTGAATGACCGAGAAAAAATGATTGCTCGCCTTATTTTAAAAGAAATCAATGAGCGTCTCGGATTTTTGGTGAATGTAGGACTTAGCTATTTAACGCTATCTCGTGCGGCAGCAACGCTGTCTGGTGGTGAATCGCAGCGAATTCGTTTGGCGACCCAGATAGGGTCTGGGCTTACCGGCGTGCTATATATTCTCGATGAACCTAGCATTGGGCTTCATCAGCGGGATAATGACAAACTACTTGCCGCACTAAAGCATTTGCGTGATTTGGGCAATACACTTATCGTGGTAGAGCACGATGAAGACACGATGTATGCGGCAGACCATATCGTCGATATTGGTCCAGGAGCGGGCGTTCATGGGGGGCAAGTGGTAGCTCAGGGAACAGTAGAGGATATTAAGAACACGAAAGAGTCTATTACTGGTCAGTATTTGTCTGGTGTGAAAGAAGTTCCTGTACCAGCCAAAACCCGTAAAATCGATAAACGTTTTTTAACCATAAAAGGTGCGGAAGAAAATAATTTAAAAAATGTGGATGTGAAAATTCCTCTGGGAGTTCTAACTTGCGTGACAGGAGTAAGCGGAAGCGGGAAAAGCTCCTTGGTGAACGAGATTGTCTACAAATATTTGGCGCGTGAGCTAAACGGTGCGAAGCAAAAAGAAGGCAAGTTTAAGTCCATGAAGGGCGTCGATTATTTGGATAAAATAATCAACATCGATCAATCGCCTATCGGGCGAACACCACGGTCAAATCCGGCAACCTATACCGGCGTATTTACCGATATTCGCAATATATTTGCCGCTACAAACGATGCAAAAACGCGTGGCTATAAAGCAGGACGGTTTAGTTTCAATGTCAGCGGAGGCCGTTGTGAGGCGTGCAGTGGTGATGGTATTGTTAAGATTGAGATGCACTTCTTACCCGATATTTATGTGCCTTGTGAGGTTTGCAAAGGCAAGCGTTATAATAGAGAAACACTAGAAGTGCGTTATAAAGGAAAAAACATTCATGAAGTACTGGAGATGACGGTTGAAGAAGCGTTGGCCTTTTTTGAGAATTTGCCGTCCATAAAAAGAAGAATACAAGCGCTTTTTGATGTGGGGCTCGGTTATATTAAATTGGGACAAGCATCCACCACACTATCCGGCGGTGAAGCACAGCGCGTAAAATTGGCGACTGAATTGGGCAAACGTGCGACTGGCAAAACCATCTATGTATTGGACGAGCCGACAACGGGTCTTCACACAGCGGATGTGCATAAATTAATTGATGTTTTGCAGATATTAGTGGATGCTGGCAATACTGTGTTAGTCATCGAACATAATTTGGACGTCATTAAAACAGCCGATTATATCATCGATTTAGGACCGGAAGGCGGCGATGAAGGTGGAGAAATTGTTTGCACAGGAACGCCACGTGAAGTATCGCAAAATGAGCGGTCTTATACAGGACAATATTTAAAGAAATATTTCGAAAAATAAAAAAGAACCCGTGAGAAAAGCCTATCACTTTTCTCGCGGGTTCTTTCTTATTTTAGTTGAGGTTTATTTAAAAGATTGAGAAAATAGTGCGACGACCATAATAAAGATGCCAGATAGCATAAATATTTTAAATTCGTTTCTTTCTTCACGTCGATAGCAACGTATACCATTTCCAATATTAATAACTCCCAAAATCAAAAAAATGGCAGGTAGTGCTTGACTTCTTATCACACCACACAACATTAACATGGCAATAATGATTACGATGATTGACAAAATGGCTAACACGGCATTTAATTTTTTCATAATTTTCTCCTTGTGCCTTATCCCAATGGTGGGGAAGACGTCATTTTTCTAAAAGATAAGTCGCTTCTTAAAATAGAAGCGACTTGATTTCTGTTATTTTACCACGATATTAACCAATTTCTTTGGAACAACAATCACTTTTACAATGGTCTTACCATCGATGAGATCTTTGATTTTAGGGGAAGCTAAAGCTGTATTTTGCAAATCGTCTTTGCTCATTTCGGCATCGACTACCATCTTATCTTTGTTTTTGCCGTTTACCTGTAAGACTATTTCCACTTCATTGTCGAGTGTTTTCGTTTCATCATATACGGGCCATTTTTGATTGTGCAAGTAGCCAGTAAATCCATTTAAAGTCCACATTTCCTCTGTCATATGCGGCGCAACCGGATTTAAGAGAATGAGGAAAGTTTGGAGTTCCGCCCGATTAATTTTACCCACTTTCGTGATGTCGTTTAATAAGCTCATCATAGCAGCAATCGCGGTATTGAACTTCATGCGCTCGCAATCTTCGGAAACCTTTTTGATAGTACGATGCATGGATTTTTCAAGTTCAGGCGAGTAGTTGTCGCCGCCTGTTAAAATATCCTGCAAATTCCAAACACGTTCGATGAAACGGTAGCAGCCGCGTAACCCCTGCATTGACCACGGAATAGCTTGGTCAAAGGCACCTAAAAACATTTCATAAGTACGGAAAGCATCGGCACCGTACTTTTCAACGATATCATCTGGATTGACGACATTACCTCGGGATTTAGACATTTTCTCGTTGTTTTCGCCCAAAATCATACCATGCGATGTACGCTTTTGATAAGGTTCCGGCATAGAAACAGCACCAATATCAAACAGGAATTTGTGCCAGAAACGAGAATAGAGTAAGTGCAAAGTGGTATGTTCCATACCACCGTTGTACCAATCAACTGGCATCCAATAATCCAAATTCTTCATAGAAGCTAACATGTCATTATTGTGTGGATCGCAATAACGGAGGAAATACCAAGAGGAACCTGCCCATTGAGGCATGGTATCCGTTTCACGTTTAGCTGGACCACCGCAATGTGGGCACGTTGTGTTTACCCAATCATCCATTTTGGAAAGAGGTGATTCGCCATTATCAGTTGGCTCAAAGCTTTCTACATCTGGCAAGGTCAGCGGCAGTTCATCCTCAGAAAGAGGCACCCAACCGCATTTTTCACAATAGACTAACGGAATGGGTTCGCCCCAATATCTTTGACGTGAAAACACCCAGTCGCGGAGTTTATAATTGACTTTTTTATGGCCTAAGCCCTTTTCTTCTAACCATTCGGTAATTTTCAAAATAGCATCTTTGGCACGCATGCCATTAAGCATACCGGAGTTTACCATGACACCGTCACTCACATTGGTATAGGCTTCATTTTGAACATCTTCGCCGCCACCTACCACTTCGATAATTGGCAGACCGAATTTTTTAGCGAAATCCCAGTCGCGCTCATCATGCGCCGGTACAGCCATGATGGCACCAGTTCCGTATGTCATTAATACATAATCCGAAATCCAAATCGGAATTTTGTTGCCGTTAACTGGATTGATGGCGGTAAGTCCTTCTAGTGCCACACCCGTTTTTTCTTTGACAAGTTCCGTACGCTCAAATTCAGATTTTTTAGCCGATTCTGCCTGATACGCTAAAACATCATCATAGTTTTGAATCGCATCTTTGTATTTTTCAATATAGGGATGTTCCGGTGATAAGACCATATACGTCGCACCAAAAAGGGTGTCTGGTCTGGTGGTGTAAACGGTGATTTTATCGTCCGTATCATTGATGGAAAAGTCAACTTCAGCGCCCTGTGACCGACCAATCCAGTTTTTTTGCTGCGTTTTGATTTTCTCTAAATAGTCGACGTTATCTAAATCGTCAATCAATCTTTGCGCATATTCTGTAATTTTGAGCATCCATTGGCTCTTGTTTTTCTGAATGACTTCACTGCCACAACGTTCGCAAACACCATTGACCACTTCTTCATTAGCCAAACCAACCTTACAGCTTGTGCACCAATTGATGGGCATTTCTTGTTTATAGGCGAGTCCTTTTTTGAAAAGCTGCAAGAATATCCACTGTGTCCATTTATAATAGTCTTCATCCGTAGTATTAATTTCACGTGACCAATCAAAAGAGAAACCGATGCTTTTTAATTGACGTTTAAAATTCTGCACATTGTCATGTGTTACTTTTTTAGGGTGTATTTTATTTTTGATAGCAAAGTTTTCTGTTGGCAAACCAAATGCATCCCAACCGATAGGGTAGAGGACGTTAAAGCCTTCCATACGTCTTTTTCTTGCCAAAATATCAAGAGCAGTATAGCTTCTTGGATGACCCACATGAAGACCGTGCCCGGATGGATAAGGAAATTCTACTAAAGCAAAAAACTTCGGTTTTGACATATCATCGTCACTTGCTTTATAGGTTTCATGCTCATCCCAAAAAGTTTGCCATTTTTTTTCAATTTCATTAAACTTATAATCCATAAAATAACCCACCTTATATTTGTTATCAGCGCGTGCGCTTTTATTTCAGTTTTCTGTTGCTTCAAAGGGTACTTCTGGTGCATCGTTCCAAAGACGTTCAATGTCATAAAATTCTCGAATTTCATCGATAAAAATATGCACCATCACGTCGTCAAAATCTAAAACAATCCAGTTGGCACCTTGATAGCCATCGGTATGGGTGGCTAAAACATGATCTTCTTCCGACAATTTATCAGTCACTTCGTCACAAAGGGCTTTTGCCTGAACACTAGAACCAGCTGAGCCGATAACAAAGAAATCAGCTAAATTGCTAACGGAACCAATGTTTAGAATTTTAATATCCCAAGCTTTTTTGTTATCCAATAAATGTGCGATTTTTAGGGCTTTTTCTTTACTTTCCATAAAATCCTCCCGTATTTCAAGCGCTTTTATCTATTACCGTTAATTTTATCATTTTTTACCGTGTTTGTCCAGTTTTTCTATGAGCAGATAATTACGTGCTAAAATGGTATTCATATGCAAAATCGAGTTTTTATCTAAATTAAACCCTATGGTAAGATTCATTTGCATGATAAGTGCGTTATCTAAGTCGATAAAGGCTTCTTTTCTTAAATTTTCTAGGTTTTTAAACTGGCGGGATGACTCTATCATATCCGCTAAATACACGATTTTTTCAATCAGCGTCATGTTTTCTTTGCCAGTGGCATGATAGGATATAGCATCTAATAATTCAGGATCTGTTAGACCAAATTGTGTTTTTGCAATGATCACGCCGGTTTTAGCATGAATAAGTCCGTCTGTGATACGTTCAATATCATCAAGCGGCATATTGTTTTCTTCGCAGATTTTTAACTGCTCACTTTTGGGAATATTTTTAGCACAGTCATGAAGCAGACCAACCAAATATGCCTTTTCGGTATCATATCCATAGTGATCGGCTAATTTGGCAGAGCTGTCAGCCACACCCAATGAATGAATGTAGCGTTCTGGTTTTAACATCGTTTTTAATTTGTTTTTGCTTGTCTCAAACATAAAAACCTTCCTAGCTATATAATTCGTGCTCTTTTATATAGGAAAAGACCTTAGGCGGAATGAAAGGAGAAACCTTTTCCCAATTGCCTAAAGCCATTTGTTCCCTCAAATAGGTAGAGGATATATTGACAACAGGGTAGGGGATATAGGTGATTTTTGCCCCAAACAGTTGCCGATATTTATTAGTAAGCTCTTCAATGGGAACATCTAGGCCTTCTCTGGGAAACACTAAAAATCGTGTAATAGAAAACAACTTTTCAGGGTCTTTCCATGAAAGCAAATCAGCTAATGAATCCGAACCAATTACAAAATAAATTTCCGTATCTGGATACTGCTGATTGAGAATTTCCATTGTTTGAGTCGTGTATGAATATGTTGCTTTTTGTGTCTCGATATCCGATTCGAAAAAGCGAGGGTCATCACAGATGGCAAGATGAGTCATATGAAAGCGAATAGAAGCATCTAGTACTTGCTTTGCCCTTTTATGAGGCGGATTGCCTGATGTGATAAATAACACCTTATCACAACCAAATTCGCTCACGGCTGCTTTTGCCATTTGTATATGTCCCATATGAATCGGATTGAATGTTCCGCCCATAACGGCTAACTTCTGCATATATAATCCCCCTTTTTTTGAGCTTTTAGACGGTTTAGGGGAGTTCGATTGTCTTGTGGTCTTCTGATTCGCGATAAAGGACGAATTTACTGCCGATTGCTTGTATCGGTTCAGCTCCTATCTGTTCTGCTATTTGTGAACAGGTAACCTTGGTTTCTAAAAGCGCACTTTCCAAAATATGCACCTTGATGAGCTCGCGTTTTTCTAAAACTTCATCAAGTTGATGGATTAAATTTTCATTGATGCCACCTTTGCCAATTTGAAAAATCGGCTCTAAGCTATTCGCTAAGCCCCTTAAATAGGCACGTTGTTTGCTGGTAATCATAAATAGTCTCCTTTATCTTAAGAAATCAAATTCCAAATCACAAATACGGACCGTATCGCCTTCTTGTATGCCCTGTTTCTCTAAGGCTTCAATGACACCACCGCGGCGAAGTGTGCGCTGGAAATATACCAAAGATTCCTGATCTTCAAAATTAACGGAACCTCCCACTTTTTCAATCCAATCGCCAGTGAGTAAAAACGCACCGGTTTCATCGCGAGAGATGACGAATTTTTCTTCGTTTTCGTCGGAATTTACTTCTTCATCGAGTGTTATTTCTGCTTCGAACTTAGGGCTCGGCGGAAGAGAGGCGAGTTTTTCTATGGTGTATTTTAAAAGTTCATCCACACCTTTTTTTGTGGCGGCGGATATATAAAATACAGGGTAGCCACGCTTTTCCATCTCTTTTTTGAAGTTTTCAAAAACTTCGTCGTCCATAATAATATCGGTTTTATTTGCTGCAATCACTTGCATTTTTTCAGCCAGAGCAGCGCTATAGTTTTTCAATTCCTCATTGATTTTATCGAAATCTTCCAGGGGATTTCGTCCTTCCGATGAAGACACATCCACGACATGAATAAGGAGACGACATCTTTCAATGTGTCTTAAGAATTCATCGCCTAGACCTGCACCAGTGCTAGCTCCCTCGATAATACCAGGAATATCCGCCATGACAAAGCTTCCGACATCTTTAATATCAACGATACCCAAATTGGGTTCTAGAGTAGTAAAGTGATAGTTAGCTATTTTAGGTTTTGCCGAAGTTGCGACCGAAAGAAGTGTGGATTTTCCCACGTTTGGAAAACCTAGTAATCCTACATCCGCAATGATTTTAAGTTCCAGAGTAAGTTCTCTTTCTTCGCCGCGGAGTCCGTTTTTAGCGAAGTGAGGAGCTTGCCTTGTTGGTGTGGCGAAGTGCATATTCCCCCAACCGCCGTTTCCACCTTTTGCGAGAACTGTTTTGGGGGAATCATATACCATATCGGCGATGATTTTGCCGGTCTTGGCATCTTTGATAATGGTTCCGGGCGGTACTTTGAAAACAATGCTCTCGCCATCTTTTCCAGAAGAGCGTTTGGCTTTTCCGTCTCCGCCGTTTTCAGCACGGAATTGCCTCTTATATCTAAATTCCATTAGTGTGGTCGCACCAGTATCTACTTCAACAAAGATACTGCCGCCACGACCGCCGTCTCCGCCGTCCGGTCCACCAGCGGCTACATATTTTTCACGCCTAAATGAAATAAGACCATTTCCACCGTTTCCGGATTTTATGGTTATCGTTGCGCTATCTACAAACATAGTTAGACGGTACCCGAGTTTCGAGTACCACTCCTTTCTTTGGTGTGAATGGGTCGGACATATGCTTTAAGGGTTTTCGCAAAATCACTAAAGCATATGTCCAATATTAACCTATCTATGTGGTCAGTTTCCCACAAAAGGTATAAGAAAATGCGTATTAATAAAAAAATCCCAGACAAAAAGTCCGGGATTTTTTTTAAGCACTGTATACGCTACATTGCTTTTTATCTTTGCCTTTTCTTTCAAATTTCACTTGGCCATCAATCTTTGCAAATAATGTATCGTCACTACCTTTTCCTACATTATTTCCCGGATGGATTTTCGTGCCACGTTGTCTGACTAAAATACTACCGGCTAGCACGCGTTGTCCGTCGCCTCTTTTAACGCCCAAACGTTTGGCTTCACTATCACGACCATTACGGGTACTGCCGACACCTTTCTTATGTGCCATTTATATCACCTCAGCTTCGTATACTTATTCATTTATGAACTACGCATTAATTTTTTCAATCTGAATTTTTGTGTAAGGTTGTCTGTGACCTTGTTTTTTACGATAGTTATCTTTTGGTTTCATCTTGTAAACGATAACTTTTTTTGCTTTACCGTTTTTCAAAACTTTAGCCGAGACACTAGCGCCATCAACGGTTGGAGTACCAACTGTAACGGTTCCTTCATTAGAAACGATTTTCACGTTATCAAATGTAATGGTTTCGTCAGCTGTTACGTCTAATTTCTCAACAAACAATACATCACCTTCCGATGCTTTATACTGTTTGCCGCCTGTTTCAAATACTACGTACATAGTTGCACCTCCTTAATTTATGAAGTCACGCTGAATATAGGCACTTGTTTAGAAGTTTAAAAGCCCACTTCATGCGGTTTACCAAAGTATTATAGCATAATCATTCAGCTTAAGTCAACACTTATTGGAAAATACATTATTTTTATACAATACGTATCGTTAAAAAAGAATGATTAAAACGTATCGTTAAAAAAGAATGATTAAAGATATAAAAAGGCACCGCCGAAACGGTGCCTTCCTTTTAATTTAATCTTCTTCAATTAAACCGTAGTTACCGTCTTTTCTTTTATAAACAACAGCCGTTGTATCATTTTCTGAATTCGAGAAAACGAAAAATTCATGACCTAAAAGGTTCATTTGCAGGATGGCTTCTTCTATACTCATGGGCTTGATAGAAAAGTGTTTTCTTTTAACAACCTTAAATTCTTCCTCTTTCGGTTCAGGCGTTTCAAAATTTACGGGATCAAAAGCTTGATGTTTCACCATTTTTGCTAATCGTGTTTTATTTCTACGAATCTGGCCTTCAATAATATCAACAATGTTGTCAATTGCTGTATACATATCTGTATCACAATATTCAGCGCGGTAAAGCATGCCCTTTGAGAAGATGGTAAGCTCTAAAATATGTCGATCCTTTTCTACTTTTAAGGTGACATCAGCTTTCGTATCCTCATCGAAAAATTTGTCTAGTTTACCAATTTTCTTATTGATTTTTTCGCGAATACCGTCTGTGATTTCGATTTTTCTTCCTGTCATGATAATTTTCATAAGAAGACCTCCTTGTTTGCCTTGCGGCTGTATATTATTATACCCACAAAAAAAATATTATATGTTTGCGGGTTTAATTTTGAAAATCAGCTGCTATTAGAAAACGTTCCCATGCATCAATACCTTCGGGAGTATCTTTAAATACAGCACAAGTTTTTAAAACTTCTAAGAATTTTAATCCGACTTCGTCTCTTACAATTTCATTAACGGCGTCAGATGAAACTTTCCCATATTTTTTCTCTAGTTCGTTAATGAAAGGGAGATGTTTGTTTAAAGGACTTTCTGTATTTTCTGCCTCTTTTTTATTTTTCATACCACACAGAATTTTCTCTACATCATCGAGTTCGTCTTTCAAACGTTTTGGCAATATAGCGAGACCGGCTACTTCGATTAAACCGATGTTTTCTTTTTTAATATGATGTAACTCCTCATGTGGATGAAAGATACCATACGGAAATTCATCGGTGGTACGATTGTTTCTGAGTACGATATCGAGCTGATATGCACCCTCTTTGGTTCGTCTAGCGATTGGGGTGACGGCGTTATGGAAAACGGTTTGTCCATCTTTTTCGCTACTTGAAAGGATGTTAACATCTTTATCGGTATAATTTCCCCAAACTTTAATGATATGATCTCCAATTTTGATAATTTCTTCTTGATCTTTTCCCTCTAATCGGATGGTAGACATACACCAATTCACGATGGAAATCGTGGTCGATTTCGCTTCTTTCCATGTCACATTTTTACGAATAGTCGATTTTTCAATCGGGAACACTTCGCGGCCGCCCTGATAATGTTCATGTGAAAGAATGGAACCACCTACGATGGGAAGACCGGCATTAGAACCTAAAAAATAATGAGGGAATTTATCAATAAATTCTAAAAGACGAACTAAGGTAGTGGTGTTTGTTTTCATGGGTGTGTGATTTTCGCTTAACACGATACAGTGCTCATTATAATAGGTATAGGGTGAATACTGTAACCACCAATTCTCGCCGTTTAGGCTTATGGGAATAATACGATGGTTTTGTCTTGCGGGATGTTTCATATTACCGGCAAAGCCCAGATTTTCAATGCACAAAAGGCATTGTGGATAGGCTGAAGCTTTTGCCATGCGTGCTTTTGCAATATCTCGAGGGTCAATTTCCGGTTTTGATAAATTAATTGTAATTTTTAAATCTCCATAAGGTGTACTCGTTTCCCAACCAATATTCTTTTTGATACGATTGGTCCTGATATAATTGGTAGCACGCGAAAAGTCATAAAAATATTCGGTAGCCTTTTGGGGGCTTTGTTCTTTTAACTCATAGAATTTTTTGACGACTTCGGATTCTCTAGGGGTCAAAATTCCCATAATTTTTGAATCAAACAAATCGCGATTGGTAATAGTATCTTCAGACATGAATCCATTTTGTGCAGCAAAATCTAACATTTCACCCAATATAGCATCAATATCGCTAACATCTCCCATTTCAAAAGGAGCGTCTACCGGCTCTGCTTGATCGAACAATGACAAAAGTTCATTTCTTTTTTGAATCACGTCAAGCGGTTCGATTAAATGTGTGTTTAAAGCATATTTTAATAGTTTCTCAATTGTAATTTTAATGTTCATGTTAACAACCCAGCCTTTCTATGTACTATTATTTTAACATCAAATATGTGAATTTACAAGGACGAATATGTGAATTTAAAAAGACAATTATGTAAATAATAAAAAGAGTTACTAAAAAATTATGCTTAAAAAGGCAATTGACTTTTCCCACAAATATACTATAATGGTGATAACCATAGTAGTAATTGCTATGGAGAAATGAATTCACGGATAATATGTAACAGGAAAGGAAGAGATATTATGAAACAATATCAATGTACAGCTTGTGGTTATGTATACGATCCCGAAAAAGGAGATCCAGATTCCGGCGTCGCTCCTGGCACATCTTTTGAAGATATCCCAGAAGATTGGGTTTGCCCCCTTTGCGGCATGGGGAAGGATATGTTTGAAGAAATTTAATTAAGAAAGAAGAGTGAGTAAATTATTATGTCATCATTTGCACTAAAGAAAGATATTTATTCTGTTGGGGTATTAAACCCTGCTATGAGAGTTTTTGATATTATCATGAAAACGGAATATGGTACGAGCTATAATGCCTATTTGGTGCGCGGTGATAAAAAGAATGCTCTTTTCGAAACGGTTCACGCGAATTTTTTTGATGACTATGTTGCCAATATCGAAAGTATTATGCCTGTATCCCAGATTGATTATATTATTTTCAATCATACAGAACCAGATCATTCAGGTAGCATTGAAAAATTACTCCAAATGAATCCTAATATAACAGTAGTAGGTTCTATGGCGGCACTCAAATACTTGGATAATATCGCTAACTGCGACTTTCAAAAAATGCCGGTGAAAGACAATGATGTATTGGACTTGGGTGGTAAGACCATTCGGTTCATGATATCGCCATTTTTGCATTGGCCGGATTCCATGTTCAGCTATGTAGAAGAAGAAAAAGTTCTTTTTTCCTGCGACTTTTTAGGAGCGCATTATTGCGAACCGCGCATGAAAGATACACGTGTGTCTTATCCTGCGAAATATGAAAGTGCGTTTTTAAATTATTACACCGCTATTTTTAGTCCTTTTAAAGAATTTGTTTTAAAGGGATTAGACAAGATTAAAGATCTGCCTATGGATATCATCGCACCAAGTCATGGTCCTATTTTGACGGATACAATAAAAGCAGCTATGGACCAGTACCGAAGTTGGAGCGAAGGTTATAATGCGGCGTCCGCATCTCTTAAAGTTGCCATTATCTATGTTTCCGCTTATGGATGCACTAAAAAAATGGCTCAAATTGCTTTTGATGTGTTGAAAGATAAAGGCTTTGAGCCGGTTATGTATGATGCAATCGATAATGATACGGCATTTTTAGCAGAAGAATTCCATAATAGCCGTGCGGTTATGCTTGGTTCGCCTACTATTAATCGAGATGCTTTAAAGCCAATTTGGGATGTGTTATCTAGTGTAGATGCCATTACACAAAGGGCAAAGAAGTGTGCCGTATTTGGTTCTTATGGTTGGAGCGGCGAAGCCGTCGGGATGATAAAAAATCGTTTGTCCGATCTTAAAATGAACGTTTTTGGAGACGGATATCGCGCTATCTTTATCCCGAGTGAGGAAGAAATGAATAAAATGCATGCGTATACCGAAGAATTTGCCGATTCTATCAAATAGAATCAGAATTCCAAAAAAACATGGCACATGTGCCGTGTTTTTTTTATAGCCTTTTTTAAATTACCACGATGTGGATAAAAAAGTGAAGAAGTGCAAAAAGCGAAGAAATTGCAAGAAAAGGAAAGACAATTTGCGCAGCTTGCACAAGATGTATGATATATTGCGTTGACCGTATACAAAATGTAGTGATATAATGATCGTATGTTTTAAGGAGCGAAAAAGGTCTGCATCATTGAAAGGGGTCACATAGTATGGTAAACATGATAAAAAAGCGTGATGGAAGAGAAGTAAGATTCGATCTTTCTAAAATAGAAAGTGCCATTTATAAAGCTGCCAAGGCTATCGGCGGGTCTGATGAAAAAATGGCACAAGAGTTGGCGATTTACGTTCAAGAAATTATTGATAAAACCTTTCAAAACAGTGTGCCTACTGTTGAGCAGATACAAGATATGGTTGAGAAAGCACTCATTGATAATGGGCATGCCAGAACGGCAAAAGAATATATTTTGTATCGTGCTGATAGGACGCGTACGCGTGAAATGAATATGCGTCTTATGAAGATATATGAGGATCTTACGTTTAAGCCGGCGAAAGATAATAATATTAAAAGAGAAAATGCCAATATCGATGGTGATACGGCTATGGGCACCATGCTTAAATATGGTTCAGAAGGAGCCAAACAATTTTACCATATGTTTGTGCTAAACCCGAAACATTCTGAGGCGCATTTAAAAGGTGACTTTCATATTCACGATTTGGATTTTTTAACGCTTACGACAACGTGTTGTCAGATTGATTTGGATAGTTTGTTTACGGGCGGTTTTTGTACAGGACATGGTTTTTTAAGAGAACCTAATCATATTCAAAGTTATAGTGCCCTTGCTTGTATCGCCATTCAGTCCAATCAAAACGATCAGCATGGCGGGCAGAGCATTCCTAATTTTGACTATGCTTTGGCAAAAGGTGTTAAAAAAACATATACGAGCTTTTATAGAAAAAACATGGTAAAGGCACTTGATTTTTTGGAAGAAGATGAAAATGCGTCCGAATATGTGGACAATATGATGAGGACAATTGAGGAGAAGTATCATCTTATTCCCACAATCGAAAGTGAAGAGTATGATGCATATGAGATGGAAGCTTTAAGAGAATCTTTTGGAGATAGTGCCGATTTAATCCAAAAAAAGGTGAAAAAATATACGTTAGCTGAATGCGATAAAGCGACCTATCAGGCAATGGAAGCATTGGTACATAATTTAAACACCATGCACAGTCGTGCCGGCGCACAGATTCCATTTAGCTCCATTAACTACGGACTGGATACATCACCCGAGGGCAGAATGCTCATAAAAAATGTACTATTAGCGACTGAAAGAGGGCTGGGGGATGGCGAAACACCTATTTTCCCCATTCATATTTTTAAAGTCAAAGAGGGTATTAACTTTAATGAGGGAGAGCCTAATTATGATTTGTTCAAATTGGCTTGCCGCGTTTCTGCTAAGCGATTGTTCCCCAATTTTTCATTTATCGATGCGCCTTTCAATCTGCAGTATTATAAAGAGGGAGACCCCAATAGCGAAGTGGCTTACATGGGTTGCCGGACGCGCGTCATGGCTAATTGTTACGATCCGTCCTATGAAAAAACATTCGGTCGTGGCAATCTTTCTTTCACCTCTATCAATTTGCCGCGCTTAGGCATTCGTGCGAATCACAATGTTGATATTTTCTTCGAGGAATTGGAGAGAATGGCTGATTTGACGATCGATCAACTATTAGAGCGATTTGAGATTCAGGCGCAAAAGAAAGTTCGTAACTATCCTTTCCTCATGGGACAGGGTATATGGATTGGTTCAGAAAAGCTAGGTCCTGATGATGAAGTACGCGAAGTATTAAAGCATGGTACCCTAACGATTGGGTTCATTGGACTTGCCGAATGTTTAAAAGCATTAATCGGAAAGCATCATGGTGAAACAAAAGAGGCTCAAAATTTAGGACTGGAGATTATCGGTTTCTTGCGTAAAAAATCGGACGACGCCACGAAAAAATACGGTCTTAACTTCTCACTCATCGCCACTCCTGCTGAAGGACTGTCTGGCCGATTTGTGAAGCTTGATCGCAAGATTTTTGGATCCATAGAGGGCGTGACCGATCGCGAATATTACACGAATTCTTTCCACATCCCCGTCTATTTCCCTATTTCATCTTACGATAAGATTCGTTTGGAAGCGCCTTATCATTCGTTGACAAACGGCGGTCACATCACCTATATCGAATTGGACGGCGATCCACTCGAAAACTTAGACGCTTTCGAATCGGTGATTCGTTATATGAAAGAATGTGGCATTGGTTATGGCTCAATTAATCATCCGGTTGATCGCGACCCGGTTTGCGGGTATACGGGAATTATCAATAATGAGTGCCCGAAATGCGGTCGAAAGGAAGAGGATGGCGGTGCTCCTATTGAAAGAATCAGACGCGTAACAGGGTATCTAGCTGGTACGCTTGACCGTTTTAATGACGCTAAAAAGGCAGAAGTGCGCGACAGGGTGAAACATAGTGTAACGATTAGTAATGCACACGAACTACTGGAAAGTGAAGAATAGGTATGGAAAATGAGTAGGGGGGACATGATGGAAGAGAAATTGCGCCTATCAGGCATTATGCGGGAGTCTATTGTGGATGGTCCGGGGCTTCGCTATACGATTTTTGCACAAGGTTGCATTCATGCTTGCAAAGGCTGCCAAAATCCGCAGACACATGAGTTTGAAGGCGGATTTTTGGCATCCCCTCATGCCATTTTGCGTGATATAAAGAAAAATCCATTAATTTCGGGTGTCACTTTCAGCGGCGGTGACCCTTTTTGCCAGGCAAAGGCGTTTTTTGAATTAGGTCTGATGCTAAAAAAAGAAAAGTTTCATATCATGACGTATACGGGGTATACTTATGAAGAGATTTTGTCATCTAAAGACCCTGCTATGCAGGACTTGCTATCCGTATCGGATATTTTGGTTGACGGACGATTTATCCTAGAAATGCGGGATTTGAATCTCAAGTTTCGGGGAAGTTCTAACCAGAGGCTGATTAATGTGCCAGTTTCTCTGCATGAGAAAAAGGTGGTATTGGCGAATTTCTGATTTTTAGCAAAAAATATAGAGAAGAACCTATAAAAATGAAAAAAAGGTGTTGACAAAATCGGCAGAATCCCTTATAATAGTGCTTGTCGCTCGTGGTAATGCGTGAGGCACAAATTTATATGGCGGTGTAGCTCAGTTGGCTAGAGCATACGGTTCATACCCGTAGGGTCGGTGGTTCAAATCCACTCGCCGCTACCATTCTTGGCTCGTTGGTCAAGTGGTTAAGACTCCGCCCTCTCACGGCGGCTTCAGGGGTTCGAATCCCCTACGAGTCACCAATATTTTGTTAATTAATGCGCGGCTTTTTATCTTAAAAAGGTCGTGTGTTTTTTTTACCCTTTTATTTTCAACAGATGGATTAATTTTTATTTTATATTTCCCCAAAAAACGAATCAAGATCAAGGAGGTATCTATGACACTTGCACTTTCGCGTGATAAAAGTTTTTATCGAAAACTTTTTACGCTTGCATTGCCCATTGCGGGGCAAAACCTCATCATTTTCGCGCTAAATATGTTAGATACCATCATGTTAGGGAGCATGGGTGAACGGGAACTTGCGGCCGCTGGTCTTGCCAATCAGCCGTTTTTTGTGTTTACACTGTTTTTGTTTGGTATTTCAAGCGGATCTTCCATTTTAGTCAGCCAATATTATGGAAAAGAAGACAAACAGAGTGTCAGTAAGATTATGTCCTACGCACTTTTGGTATCTTTCATACTATCCGCTGTTTTTATGGGTGTGATTCTGGCGTTTCCTAAACAAACGATGCAAATTTATTCAAATGATCCAGCGGTCGTCAAATTGGGTGCAGGTTTTCTTAGAATTATCGCGCCTTCTTATTTGCTAACAGCTATATCCACTACATATTTATCCATTTTGCGCGCCACGGAAGACGTGCGGTTACCTCTTAAAATCAATACGTTGGCACTCGTCATAAACGGTGTTTTAAATTATATATTTATATTTGGAAAATTAGGCTTTCCGGCCATGGGTGTGAATGGTTCGGCACTTGCGACTTTAATTGCGCGCATAATAGAATGTTCAATTGCGATTTATCTGATGTATTCGCACCGAGAAAAGATTGCCATCAAAGTACGGTATTTTATAAAGTGGGATAAATTATTAGCAAAAGACTTCTCTCGTTATGTAGCACCGGTTATCTGTAACGAGTCGTTTTGGGGACTTGGGGTATCGGTTTATTCTATCATTTTAGGGCGAATGGGAACGAGTGTCGTCGCGGCCTATAACGTAGCCCAGGTGTTCGAAAAGTTTGCCTCTGTTGCCATGATGGGTGTTGCTAATGCAGCAGTGATTATCATTGGTCAACAGTTGGGGGCAGGGAGGGAGAAGAAAGCGGAAGAAGCGTCTACCACTCTCTTAGCTGTATCCGTCGGAATAGGAATTGTTTGTGGTTTGATTCTTTTTGTGATTAACCCCTTTATTTTTAATATGTATAATATTTCTGATGAATCCGTTCGGTGTGCACGCCAGATTCTGTTTGTTATTATGGGAGCCAGCATATTTAAGGCGTTCAATTGCACGGCTATTGTCGGTGTGATTCGCGCCGGCGGTGATACAACGTGTGCTCTTCTTTTAGATTTAAGCGGCATGTGGCTCATTGGTTTACCGTTGGGATTTTTGTTTTGGAAATTAGGGCTGCCAGCGTATAGCGTATACATTGGTTTTATGGTCGATGAAGTGTATAAATGTGTCGTGGGCTGGCTCAGAGTGCGTAGTAGAAAATGGCTTAAAAATATTACTAGAGATTTTATAACATAAAAGGCAGCCTTTCTTTTATAGAAAGTCTGCCTTTTTTCATGATAAAGATAATTTGATAGTTAAGTGTTTCATTTCCTAGTATAATAGGGTGGGATCAAGTTTCTCAAGCCAAATTTCTTTCAGCGTTTCTATATCTTCGCTAAATTCTTTCGGAGTTTGCGTTTCTTTTTTTACTAACTCCTCTAATATCTCAAATGTGAAGGCATCGGCGCCAAATTGAAGCCAGTCTTTCTGCAATTTTGTGCTGACGCAGCCACCAGTTGACAGGGAAAACTCAAAACGATTCTTGTACCCTTGCAAATCCACAACAGCCGATACAAGCATTTTTCCATTCCTACTGTTTTTGATGGCACAGATACCACCTATTACCTTGCGCTCCTTATAAGCCGCCTGCATTTCTTTTCGATTCTGCTTTTCCACCTGCTAATACCCCATTTCTTTCAGAATTCTAGATAGCGTTGACAAGCGTTCGCCCATTAATTCGTCGTCGTCACTTAGTGCCTGTGCAAACAATTTGATATCTTCATCAATCATAGGGTTATCCGTGCAAACGGATACCGTCATAGCATCGCCTTGAAGGCCAATGCGGTCGATTGTCGGGTTTTCGGGATTATATAATTTTTCATATTGATAGGCATCCATGAAGTACTGTCTGGTTTTGCAAATCAAAATAGCAAGATCGATGACTTTGTGCATGGGGAGTTCCTCGGATTGTCTTGACCATTTTTCGCCGGTATAACGCCATACTTTAGCCGAAACATCGACTTTGCCGCGGTCGTTCCATTGTGCAAGTCCTAAAGATAATCCTTTAGAATCAGAATGGTAAGCAGCTCTCCCATCGATATTCTCATAGTTTTCAGAAACAATAACCGGTTTATGTTTTAATGTTGTTGGTATTTTCATAATAAATCCTCCGTTTAATTAGTAATTTAGTAAATTACTAATTTAGTAATTAGATTATACAACGGTTGAGAGTATTTGTCAAATAAAAAAGAAGAGCTTTCAAGAATGAAAGCTCTTCCGCCAACAAAACCAATAAAAAAACGTTTTCATTATGAAAACGTTTTTTATATATTCTATTTTACAATATTGATGCTACGACCTGCATTGTCACGTTTTTTAATGTCATGCTCTTTTTGATAGGCCAGAAGTGCTTCTTTGTTCTCAGCTACTTTGTGATAGGCCGCAATATACTCATCAATTAGTTCTGTGCATTCCGTTTCAAAACGAGGGGCCAGCATGAACGTATTCACAGCCAATTCTTCTGTAACAGGAAGCGAAACTTGTTTAAAGTTTTCTGCTGGATTGTTCAGTGTATACTTGCCTAATTCTTTGCTATTAAAAACAGGTGCTGTATGTAATTGGCCATAACCGCATTCGCCACAGATAATGCCTTCTTTTGCTAAAGCGGATAAAAAGATGTCAATGGAAATGTTCGAGAATTCTTCCGGTATGTAGCGAACATAATGATAGGCATAATTTCTTTCTGAGCCTTCTAATATCTTTTGTGGCACAATGAAAGGAAGGTCCGCAATATTTTTCTCTAAATAGAGTGCGTTTTTTGCGCGGAGTGCATTCAGCTCATCCAAATGATCCAAAGAGGCATCAGCTATTCCGATAGCTAACGGATTCACACGATGTTTAAATCCTAAAGCCGTCATGCAAAAATTCTTATAAACAGATTCATCGTCAAATTGATAAAGTCTTTCGTAGTGACCCAAAGCGCAGGCTCTTTCATAATAGTCTTGGTTATTCGTAACCAAAATACCAGCTTCACCGGCGGGCAATGTTTTTGATTCCTGCATACTAAAGCAACCGACATCACCAAGAGATCCAACTTTTTTGCCTTTATACATAGCTCCATGAGCATGAGAAGCATCTTCAATCACTTTGAGATCGTGTTTTTGCGCAATTGCCATAATGGCATCCATATCAACAGGATTTCCCCATACATGAACGACAATGATAGCTTTTGTTTTCTCGGTAATCGATTTCTCGATCGAAACAGGGTCAATGTTATGGGTATCACGACAAATATCACAAAAAACAGGTGTGGCGCCATTTGCCACGACTGGCATAACAGTGGCCCAGAATGTATAGGAGGGAACAATAACTTCATCTCCCGGTTTAACACCGACAGCAAAGAGAGCTTCCTGAATAGCTGTTGTTGCGTTGACAACCGCTAGTGCATATTTTGTACCGATGTAATCGCCAAAACGTTTTTCAAATTCACCAACAAGTGGCGAAAAAGAAATTTCTCCCCTTCTCATGAGTCCTTCCACAGTCTTATACGCTTTTTCCGGAACAACTGGGACTTTTCCTATTTTGTTATAATCCAGTGTAACGGTAGGGCTTCCACCCAATAGTGCTAATTTTTCCATAAAATTCCCTCCTAAGATGCACATTATTAATGATTCATTACCTTTATTTAGTATAACACATAAAAAAAGCAAGGTCTTAACATATTCTCTTAAGACCATGCTCTTTTTATGAATTTTTCAATGTAATTATTGATTGTTTTTTAAGGCCTTTTCAGGTTTGCTGATTGTTTTTTTACACATCATAACCAAATTAACAAGAATAGCAAGACCTAGTGCGACATAACCACCAATCATGGTTACATACGAGCATTTAACCGCACTTGTCATGGTATCCGTCAAATAGGGGATTGATGGCAGTTTGGATTGGATATTTGACAAAGAAAAAATAAACGGACAACACATAAACAAGCAAAACAATGCCGATATAAACGATGTCCTAACATAACTTTTCATGTTTTGAGTTTTCAAACTATGGCGTTTGCTCCACAAAAAACAGCCTAAGATGACACATAAAACAGCACAGGCCAATAATACAACGTAACCCATATTTTTAAGACTGGATTTTAATAGAGAAAATACGACGTACCAGAGAATCGTTCCACCAAATGCGATAGTGATATAGACCATAATTTTATTGGTCAAAGCATCTTTTTGCTGTATTGTCATAAAGTAAACCTCCAAAATATTTAATAAAACAGAGAAAGTTGATTAGTTAAACGTTTGATTAACGTCTCCAATCTCATAAATAATCATTGATGAAATGGCCATAGCAGCTGTTTCTGTCCGTAGTATCCGTTTGCCAAGAGTGACAGTGGGAATTTTCATTTCATCAAAAATAGCCGCTTCCTGCGGCGAAAATCCACCTTCAGACCCCACCATAAATGCGATGCTTTTCACAGGCGCTTTAGAGAGCAGGACTTCTTTTAATTGATGATTCAAAGAACCTTCATAGGCAACAAAATAAATATCATGTTGTTTGAGAGCACAGACGGCTTCATCAAATGACAGCGGTTTCGCTATTTTGGGAAGAGTCGATCGTCCGCTCTGTTTAGCCGCTTCGTCACAAATTTTTTGCCACCTAGTTATCTTCTTCTCTTCTTTTCCTGATAACTTGGACACACATCTTTCTGAGTCAAACGGAATGATAGATGATACACCGAGTTCGGTGTTTTTCTGAATAATCCATTCCATTTTGGTTCCCTTAGGAACAGCCTGAAAGATGTGAACATCAAAAGGAAGTTCTGTGTATGATGGATATTTTTCTAAAATTTCAAGTTTTGCACAATCGTTCTCAATATGTACGATTCTCGTATGATAATCAAAGCCTTTTTTGTCACAAACCGTGATAAAATCGCCTTCTGTTTTTCGTAAGGATTTACATAGATGAAAAAAATCATCACTGTAAAGTGTTACGGAGTTTTGGGATATGCACGATGAGTCTATAAAAAATTTTGGCATATAATCCATCCTTTTAAAAATGCGCTACTATTTACTATACCACAAAGCTTGGCAAAAAACAAGATAACTTCTTGCAAAAAATACTATTTTTTGCAAACAAAGCAAAACCAATCGCCGTTTTGTTTTTCTTCCAGAATAGTAAGTTTGTTCTTTTCAAAAGCATTTTTGACTTCATCTTTTTTCGTATCGATAATGCCAGATGCGATGAATATAGAATGGTCATTCATAAAGTTTTTGATGGATTCAGCAAGGGAAATGATAACATCAGCAATGATGTTAGCCGCAATGACATCAAACGTGTCACAGACGTCGGTTACCAAGTCACCTTTTTTCACCGTAATTTGATTTTGGAGCCCGCTTTTGGTTACATTTTCTTTCGCGACTTTAACAGCGCCCTCTTCTATATCGATAGCTTGCACTGTTTCAATTCCTAGTTTTGCCCCTGCGATGGATAAGATTCCGCTGCCAGTACCGATGTCTAACATCGTTTTGGCTCGCTGTTTGGGGATGTAAGAAGCAAGCGCCTCGATGCACATTTTGGTCGTTTCGTGTGTGCCAGTTCCAAAGGCAGCTCCCGGATCTATTTCAATGACGATACGATTTTGGGTATTGTCATACGTTTCCCATTCGGGTTTAATCACAATTGTGTCACCAATCTCATAGGGTTTAAAATACTGTTTCCAATTGTTTGCCCAGTCTTCTTCTCTAAACAGAGAAGTGGTGATGGTAATGGGTTCAAAGTCAGGATTCTCTTTTTGGAAATCCGTAATTTTTTCTTTTACGATAGTTAACGTATGGATTCCTTCGTCTCCCGGTTCCAAATAAAACTGCACACATGAATTTTGCATGTTTTCCTTATGAATTAAGTCATCATCAATATAATCCCACGCAGACCCCTTGTGGGCTAATAAATCTTTAAAATCATTTTTATCTTTAATAACCAAACCGCATATGTCTAATGAATATAAAAGACCGATAATCGGTTCTAAATTTTCACAAGCGATGGTTACTTCTGTATAATCCATTTCATCACGTCCATATTTTTTAGTTTACCAAATTATATCATAAAACATGTCTAAAATCAAACGAAAGGTATTGGTGCATAAAAAAATTCCCTGTTTTATAAAATAAAACAGGGAAGGAAACTTTGAAGAAAAAGCGAATTAATCTTCGTCGTGGTTGCAATCTTCACAATCACAGTTGATTTCCAAATTGAAAACTTTACCGCAGTTAGGGCAAGAAATGGTGTCTTCATCAAACATATCGTTTGTTAAAGCAATCGTTTCGCCACAGTCAGGACATTCAATCTCGCCGATACAGTCATCGTCGTCGTCATCATGACAGCAATCGCAATAATGATCGTCATCATCGTCGTCGCATTCATCATCATAAAGATCGTCCTCGATATAATCGATTTCATCTTCAATATCGTCTAAACGGTCAGCCGTTTCATCTTGCACATCTGCTATATCGCCAATAGCATCGGAAACATCAGAAAGGGCATCAACGATTTTCAAAAGAAGCTTGCCTTCGTTGGTATCCTGTTTAATGTCTAAAGCTTCCGTGAATCCTTTTAAATAAGCAATTTTTTCTTCTAATGAAGCCATAGTGTTAATCCTCCTTTTAATTGAGAAAGTGCTTTTTTAGCATCTTTCCATGTACTCTGATGTTCTTGTATCAACACGGATCATATCGCCTTCGTTAACAAAAATCGGAACTTGGATGATTGCGCCAGTTTCTAAAGTAGCGGGTTTTGTAACATTAGTGGCAGTATCTCCCTTAATACCGGGCTCTGTTTCGGTAATTTTTAATTCCACAAAAGTAGGAGCTTCCATGCCAAATACCTTGCCATTATGAATAAGAATCTTTACTTCCATGTTCTCTTTGACAAATTTCAAAGTATCGCCAACTTGGTCAGCATTAATTGGCATCAATTCGAAAGTTTCCATATCCATAAAATAATACAAATCTCCATCATTATAAGAGTATTGCATATTTTTACGGTCAATATGCGCTTTTTCAAATTTTTCTGAGGGGCGAAACGTTTTATCAATTACGCCGCCGGTGATGATATTTCTTATTTTAGTACGAACAAAAGCGGCACCCTTACCTGGTTTTACATGCAGAAATTCTATAATCTGAAAAACATATCCATCCATTTCAAAGGTAACGCCATTTCGAAATTCACTTGCAGAAATCATAGTCAATAAACCTCCAATATATAATCTGTTCTGTTACATTCTTCATATATTCTACTGGATAACTTTAAAAAAAACAAGGGGGAATTTAAAGATTTATCAGTTTTTTACACGTTTTGGTTAATATTTTCGGATTTTTTTCCATAATTACCACGGTATCTTCAATGCGGACGCCCCCTAAATTTTCGATATAAATACCAGGCTCTACCGTCAATACCATATTATTCTTCAAAATTTCCTTGCAAGCAGTAGAAAAAGTTGGCATTTCATGAATTTCTACGCCGACACTATGCCCGAGTGCATGACCAAAATTTTTTCCGAACCCTGCTTTGCTAATCACATCACGCGCAACTTTGTCAATATCTGAGCACTTTTTACCACTCTTTATGGCAGATAACGCCGACAGTTGTGCCGCGAGTACGGTTTCATAGATAGCAAGTTTTTCATCAGTTGGCGTTCCGACTATCACCGTCCTGGTAATATCGGAACAATAGCCGTCGTACAAGGCGCCAAAATCAAACAACAAAAAGTCACCGTTTTTAATAGGAGTATCTGTTGGAACAGCATGCGGCATGGCGCTACGAGCACCTGCTGCAACGATGGTATCAAAGCTAACGTCACTTGCACCATTTTTTCGAATGTGGAATTCTAAAGCTAAAGCCAGTTCCTTTTCCGTAACGCCGACTTTGATATGATTTAACAAATTAGCAAACGCATCATCGCAAATTTTGGCGGCAGTTTGTATTTTTTCGATTTCCTCATCCGATTTTATCCACCTAAGTGATGCTATTTTTTTGCTGCAATTTATAAAAGTTATGTTGCCAAGCGTACTTTTTAGGGATTCGTATGTGTTGACACTGATGCTACCCTCAAAGGCTAACGTTTTGATAGAAAAATCTTTGCAAAGATCGCGCAAAGCATTATTCTGATCATATACCGTAAAGTCAGGACACTCGGATTTTGCCTGTATGGTGTAGCGCGAATCGGTCAGCAAAAATTGCTTACCCTCGGTAATCAGTAGTTTCGCATCGGAACTGGTAAATCCGGAAAGGTAAAAAATATTGGGAGGTGATGTGATTAATATGGCATCCACGTTTCCCACTGCTTCTTTTAAGTGGCCCAAACGGCTTATATGACTCATTTTAGCCCCTCCAATAGAAATTTAGCAGCATAGACGTAGCCAAACTTACCCATGCCGCAAATTGAGGCTTTGCAGACGGGCGATAAAAACGAATGATGACGGAATTCTTCGCGACAAAACACATTGGAAATGTGTACTTCAATGCAAGGGATGTCCACACTTTTGATAGCATCTGCCAAAGCGATAGAAGTATGCGTATAAGCGCCTGCATTTATGACGATGCCGTCCATTTTTCCGTAAGCTTCTTGAATAGCGCCTATTAGTTCCCCTTCTATGTTGCTTTGGAAAAAGTGAAGAGAAACTTCTTCGCCATTTAAAGTGTCGGCGATAAATTGATTAATGCTCTCTAATGTGTCACTACCATAAATGGCGGGTTCGCGCTTTCCTAGAAAATTCAAGTTGGGACCGTTTAAAATGAGTATTTTTTTCATCTTATCATATCCTTAGTCTATATTTTTATGCTCTACTATTTTATTTGCTGCTCTCTTTTGTAAATGGCAACGACTTCGGCCATGACTTCTGATAATTTTTTATGAGATGTATCAATACGAAAATCGTGATTTTCGTAAAAGGGTTTTCGTTCATTAAAATGTTTTTGAACCTGTACAGGGGATTTGCCCATTAAAAGAGGACGACCTGCCAATAAACTCATACGGTTTTCGATGACTTCAAGTGGTGTGTCTAAAAAGAATATGTAGCCATTTTGACGAAGTAGTTCCAAGTTTTTTTCGCGTAATACCACGCCACCACCAGTGGCAATAACTGAAAATTTATTTTTAGCGATATCAGCGGTTACTTCAGTTTCTAAATCGCGAAAATATTCTTCTCCGAAACGATCAAAAATCTGCTGAATGCTCATGCCACATCGGTCATTAATAACATTATCCATATCAATGAAATGAAACGATAAGTCCTTAGCAATAGCTTTTCCAACGGTGCTTTTTCCGGAACCCATATATCCTGTTAAAACAATATTTTTCATGATGTATCCTTTCTAGCCTGCTAAAATTGTATGTGAATAAATTTGTCATAAATGGCGGGGGAAAGTTTTTGATTCGTGAAAATCTCATAGGACAAAAGAGCTTGACAAATCAGCATACCAAATCCATTGAAGATGGTAGCTCCCACTTCTTCTGCTCGTTTTAAAAGCAGGGTTTTTTGAGGATTATAAATGCTGTCTACGACTACAGTGTGCCTATCGATAATACCATCTAGACTTTCTAAGGCGCAGGTGTCCTCGTGCGGATGCATACCTGCAGTAGCAGCATTGATCACAATATCATAGGGAGTGCCTTTTAGCGTTGTGGCAATTGGCTGATGAAGTTCATTCCCAATGCGGTCAGCTAACTCTATTGCTTTTTGTGCGGTGCGATTTATCACGCTAACGGACTTGGGATTCTCGTCCCAAATGCCTGTCAGAAGAGAGGAGGCCAGTCCTCCAGCACCAAGTATCAACACATCTTTGCTACATATCGTTATGTTTTGCGTTTTTAAATACATAAAAAGACCTTCTACATCGGTATTGTAGCCGATAAGATGTCCCTTATCATTTTTTATTACATTAACAGCCCTAAATTTTTTAGCTTTCTCATGAATTTCATCTAAATAGGGAATGACAGCCTGTTTGTGGGGCGCTGTTACATTCACGCCGGCTATTGATAGAGCCCTAATGGATGAAACGGCTTTTTCAACATCATCATTTTCAATATCGAATGCCAAATAAACAGCATCGTCTCCTACTTGCTTAATTAGTTGATTTTGAATAGCCGGAGAAAGGCTATGACTGACAGGATGACCAAATAAGGCGAATAATTTTGTCGTGGATTTTATCGATTGTATCATTTTATTTTTTCCTTTTTTTCATATGGTTTATGACGATGTTTTCCAAATTTCGTTTAATACGGAAGAACCAGCCTTCTCTGCCTTCAATCGGTGTAACCAAAATGGTGAAAACGCCGAGACGATTGCCGCCGTAGACATCGGTAAATACTTGATCACCGACAATAGCGGTATTTGGTTTTTCTGCATGAAAATGGCGCATAACTTGTTTAAGCCCTCTTTTAAATGGTTTCATGGCAGCAGCCACATGAAAAAGAGCTAACGATTCATTAAATCGTTCAACACGTTCCGCTTTATTATTGGAAACTAACGCAACAGAGAAATCGTGATCCTGAAGATTTTTCATATAGGTTAGAATTTTTTCGCTCGCCGTTGGTTCATTATAGGGAACTAGAGTGTTGTCAATATCAAAAATCAAAAGGGAGATATTGTTTTTTTTGAGTTTATCAATATCGATTTCATATATATTATTGAGCATTAAACTAGGATAAAAATTTTCAAACATACAAATCCCTCATGTCTTAAGAATAAATTTAGTGGCACTTTATACAAATGCTTATTAAATTATACAAAGTTATATTTAATTATACCATCAAACACCGATTTTTTTCCAGCTTTTTAAGAAATATTTTCAAAAATTTAAAATATTGTAGGACTGGCAAGGAAATGGCCTTTTTTTCATAAACATAGGAATATATGGTCTTTTAGGCTCTATAAGCCTTTATAAAGGGGGAATTTCATGTTTTCTCTATTTGCCGAGCTTTTCTCATTGTTTCAAAATGTATTTTTAACCGGATATATTAAAGGTCCCAGCAGTTTTCCACCTCCTCTTACGCCTAAAGAGGAGGAACACTATCTACAACTATACGCAGAAGGTGATTTGGAAGCCAAAAATGTTTTGATCGAACGAAATTTAAGGTTGGTTGCTCATATTGTCAAGAAATACTCGTCTTTATCTAAATCCGATAATGAGGATTTTATTTCTATTGGAACAATAGGGCTCATAAAAGCGATTAATTCATTTGATGCAAAAAAGAGCAAAAAGCTTTCCACTTATGCTTCAAAGTGCATTCAGAATGAGCTTTTGATGTGGATGCGTTCTTCCAAAAAATCGCAGCATGATGTTTACCTGCAAGATTCTGTCAGCATTGACAAGGAGGGAAACACGATTGCTCTTTTGGATTTATTAAGCAGCCACTCGGAAGATATTACCGATAATCTTTTTATCAAAATGAAGATAAAAAAAATGAATGAAATGCTAGGGACAGAACTTAGTGATCGAGAACGGGATATCATCAGAATGCGCTATGGTTTAGATGGCGTTACCCCTCGGACACAATTTGAAATTGCAGAAAAACTGGGGATTTCGAGGTCTTATGTATCGAGACTCGGTAAATGTAAATAAAAAGTGAAGATTAGAGATATATAACATTAGGCAAACCAATTGGTTTTTGTGCGGAGGCAAGCGTGCCTAGCTTTTGGTGCTTCCATCCATATGAATACGGTAATGTGAGCCAATACATGCAATTTTTTAAACGGTAGTCTAAAACTTGCTTTTGCTATAGAAGTATTATATAATTATGTTAATGTACTATATTATGCACGTTATTATGCATGTTAGGTTATGATATAGATTTTAATATACTAGAATAAGGAGGGAAAATGATGAACATCAAGATTCAAAAGAGCCTATTTTATGATATTGTTACGATACTCACTGATATTCTATTTATCGTTTTAGCTTCCTTTTTATCTTATGAGCTTTTAAAAATGTTTATAAAAGTGGAAAAACAACCGATTGAGTTCGTGATGCTCTATATTGGTTGTATGATTTTCATGTTATATACGTATGAGTTCTATACAAAATTGATTCGAAAAAGATATGAAGTTGTTTTATCTGTAAGCATCTCGGCATTTATATCCACTATTGTGGTGTTGGTGTTTCAATCTATTTTTTATTCGTCATTATCCCAATACAATGGACTGTTTTACATCGTAAAAATGATACTCACTATTTTCTGCATATCGCTTGAAAAATTAATTTTCTTGGGAATCATTAAGTATGTAAAAGGTGCAGCTAGACTTCTCATTATTGAACTGAAAGAAATTGATAATAGTTTAGCTCGTAAAATAAAATATTCTTACTCGGAAATTTATGATGCTTGGTATTTACAAATCGATTGTAATAATAAAGAAGAGGTAGAGGACGTTATTCATAACAAATTTCCTGAATATGATAGCATTTTTCTGTCGCCTCTTTTGCCAGATGATATCCGAAATTTATTTATTTCCAATGCCGTCAGTCAGAAAAAAGAAATTTATGTTTTACCGGACTTATATAATATTAGTGTGATGAAAAATGAGATGGTTT